>Ga0209398_1000014_pt1 | contig 249280 bp, 197 predicted proteins | sample AshMeaBigSpring_FD_184125 | JGI IMG/M metagenome (GOLD analysis project Ga0209398, IMG submission 184125) | Groundwater microbial communities from Big Spring, Nevada to study Microbial Dark Matter (Phase II) - Ash Meadows Big Spring (SPAdes)... | ecosystem: Environmental > Aquatic > Deep...
GATCGATATGCCAGATTTTTGGGCTAAAAAGAATATCTTTGCAGAGCATAGCCTTTCTGCCCGGGCAGAAAGGCTATGCTCTGCAAAGAAGCAATACTGCCTGACACACTTTTCTGAATATACCCACACGATGGTAGCATTTTCTACAAAGATATCGGAGCTACGCTCCTAAAAAATGTAGAATTGCATAGCCGCATAGCAGTAATATCTTTGTAGCAACTCCCAAAATCATACAGAAATGTAGAAAACTATCCAATATACTTCATTTTTGTAGGATTATACTCAAGCCCTAAGAGTTGGAAAAGAGAGTGCCAACGGCGAACCCGGAGTGCAAGCGAGAGAATCAACCACCCCACATCCGGCCACAAAGCACTGATTTCCAAACAAAATTCATCCCTTCCTGTAGTGACAAAACACTCCTGCTCTGAACAAAAAATAGTCGAACCGGAAAGACGCCAAAATTTGTGGCACGATTTTTGCATTACGCGTAATAAAAGCGTGTTATGGAAAATATGACGGTTATAGAACTCGAGAAAGCGGTAAATAAGGCCAAGTTTGCGTTGATGCAGAAGGCGGGAGAGCTTCATGATTTGATAGAAGATCATTTGCCGGGAGATTACAAAGATATACCGGCATACGCCGAGGCGGCGTACAAGGCCGGAGTAGTATGGTCTGAGCTAAGCACCAGGTTGAAACAGGAAAAGGAGAAGATATGAGAATAAATTTTTACGAAAAACCGGGTTGTATAAACAACAGCAAGCAGAAGAGCCTGCTTGTGGGCAATGGCCACACGTTGGTGGTGGGCTCTATCCTCACCGAGGCGTGGACGGCAGAGCGTTTGCGCTCATTTTTTGGAGAAATGGCAGTATCTGAGTGGTTCAACCCTTCGGCCCCGGCTGTGAAATCGGGGTTGGTGAATCCGCATCGCATAAGTGAGACCGACGCACTGGAGGCAATGCTGGCCGACCCTCTGCTCATTCGCCGTCCGCTGATAGAGGTAGATGGAGCGCGCGTGTGCGGGTTCGACAACGGCGTGGTGCGGGCATTGCTCCATGGAGCCGATATCTCGCATCTGCTGGATTGCCCCTACAGCTCGTCGCAATCGAACTGTGCCGACGAAACGCCGGGAATTTCCTTTTCGTCGCTGCAATTTAGTATTGGCCTGGGTTAATTGCCTTTAGGCAAGATATTTTCGCCCTTGCGTCCGATAGCAACGGCGTTGCCGTTGGGGGCAATCAGTGCAGTGACGGGCGTGTGGTTGATGGAGACCTGCTGCAAATTTTCGTTGAATACACCACCCCGCAGATAGAGTTGTCGTCCGCCGGGGTTTTTGCTTCTGAGGTATTGCTTCCAGGTGTTGATGTCGTCGTCGAGGCAGATGGCGACAAAAGATATTGAATCTTTGTTTTTTCGGGCCACCTCAGCCTCGTATTTTTTGTTGAGATAGGCAGAATACTTATCCTCCGTGTTCCAGAAAAGAAGCAACATCTGCTTGCCGGTGGTGGTGAAGAAAAATTCGGGTTTACCCTCCTTATTGTATGTCTGAAACGAAGGAAAACTCTTGCCTACCAGCGATTTTTGATAAACCTTAGCCGTTCGCTTCAGCAATTGCGTCACCGGAAAATCGCTGTTAATCTCCCCTTTCAGTTCTGAAAGCAGCGCGGGCAGCACCTCTTCGTTGCCGGTGAGAGATACAAAGTCGTAGAGTGCGATAGCTGCGGCGGGCGATGTATTGTGCTGTTTCACAAAGGCGCGCAGTTTGTTGAGCCAGCTTTGCGTGGCCTCCCGCGTAGCAGTGGAGTTGAGCAGGGCGTCGTAGCGTGCCAGACTATCTTTTGCCCAGGCGTTTTGAGCCTGTCGGTTGATATTCTTTAGCTTTGAGATTTCGTTTCGCAGGGTTTGACGGTAGGTGGTGAGCGACAGATTAACCGAGTCGCCCTCTATACGCATAAACTCCGCTTCGGCCACAGTGCCGTGTATCTGCAAACGGGAGTCGGCATCGGCATAGAAGGTCGCGGAATTGTTGCTGTCCTCAAAAAGCAACGTGTACATTTTCGCCTCCTGCGGCGCCTCTTCCACCCTGAATGAGCCACCGCTCACCCGCAGCGTGTCTACTAGTGTATTCACGCCGGTGCCACTCAGCAGAAAGGTTTTTATCCCTTTTGTGCCCTCAATTTTGCCTACTATAAACTGTTTTTGTTGCTCTTTTTTGCACGATAGCAGTGCCAGGGTGAGGCAAGCGAACAAGGTGAAATTTTTCATACTGTACTTTACTTCTGATTATACGTTATCTGCTGCAAATATTTCCATTTCGCACCTTTTGCAGTTGAAGGCCAGGCGAAAGCGGTAGTTGTTGTTGATGATAAACAGCGGCTCGCGGAGCTCTGTTGCCGGGTTTTGGTGCACGGGGCACTGCCCGAGGCCAAACCGGATGCAATGTTTGGTAATCATCAGCGGTACCTCTTTTTCGGGTTTCAGCTCGAAGGCCGGAGCCACCTCTTCCACACCGTGCCTGAGGTAAAACTCCCGTGCCTTTTCGTTGGCCACATTGCCCAGATAGGTGAGGCGTTTTTCGGGATAGGGGGCTATTGCTTCGTTTTTGCGTCTTATTTCGGGTCGGTGCGCTATCAGCCTTACCGCCAGCAGTCTTTCGGCGGTTTTGCGTCGCCATTCGGCCAACAGCGAAGCAGGCAAAAACCAGTCTGATTGCATAGTTACCAGAGCTTCGCTGCACGAGAATATGGTATTCCCCAGCTTGCTCAGTTGCCGTATAATGTTCTCTTTTTGGGGAGTTTGCGCTATGTTCTTTTCGGTGGCGAAACTCAGCGTCGCGCTCAGTCCGTCGGCATCCTTCATATGCAAGGCAAAGCCAAACGGCACTTCGTAGAGATGCACCGAAACCGGTATTTTTCGTTCTGCCGAATTTTTGCTCAATGCTTTTTCAAAATCCTGGTCGAAATTCCGGTAGAGCCGTGTTTTGGGTTTCAATATGGGCATCTCAGCCGGATAGACGCGGTTTTCGTCTACCCTGTTCACCCGGAAGCCCACCAGACCGCCCTGCTCATTTTCAAAGCAGAGCCCGTCACCGTTGTGCAGCTGCACGATACCCGCCACCGTGAAGTGGTTGCCATACAAGCTCTTCACCACGCCCACATATTCGCCCTGCGATTTCGGGCTCACGGGGTTGGTTAGTTCCGTCCGTTCGTTTCGTTTTCGCTCTATAAAGTATGGGGTAAACCCACGGTTAAAACTCTTTTCGGGAGAGGGAGTAAACGCCACAGTTGAGACACCCGACGATGCCCGTTTCAGGTCGGGCCGACGAGCCAGTATCGCATCCAGTTTTGCGCGGTACCACGCCGTTACATTCTTCACATACGACAACTCTTTGAGTCGCCCCTCTATCTTAAACGACGAAATACCAGCGTCCATCATAGCCTCCAGCGAATCGCCGCGGTTGAGGTCTTTGAGCGAAAGCAGGTGGGTATTACGCGAAATCACCCTGCCGTCAGCATCTTCGAGCCGGTAGGGCAGGCGGCAAAACTGCGCACACTCGCCCCTGTTTGCACTGCGCTGCTTGCAGGCCTCGCTGATGTAGCACTGTCCGCTGTAGCTCACACACAAAGCCCCGTGCACAAACGCCTCCAGCTTCACCTTCGTCTGTCGGTCAATTTCACTCATCTGAGCCAGCGTCAGCTCGCGGGCCAAAACCACCTGAGAAAATCCGCTCTTTTCTAAAAAATCCACCTTTTCCACCGTCCTGTTGTCGGTCTGTGTGCTCGCATGCAGTGCCACCGGAGGTAAATCCAGCTCTGCCAGAGCCATATCCTGCACAATCACCGCATCCACCCCCAGTCGGTAAAGTTCGCCAATCATCTCCGAGGCTTCGGGCAGCTGCCCGTCGGTCAGAATCGTATTCAGCGCCACATACACCCGGGCATTGTATTGGTGTGCAAACTGCACCAGTCGTCCTATATCTTCCGGCGAATTGCCCGCAGCCGATCGCGCGCTAAATCTGGGCGCACCTATGTACACCGCATCTGCACCGTGTAGAATGGCCTCCATGCCAATCTCCGCATTTTTGGCCGGAGCCAGCAATTCTATTTCGCGTGGTTTCATCTTATTTCTTTCAAATTCGTCGTTTCAGGCTGCAAAATTAGTAAATAACCACCGTTTAACCACTGAATTGTTGAATATTAAATATCAACAGCAAAAGAAATATGTCTGAGGTAAAAATAAAAGCTATTACACTGAATTAATATTGGGTAATTGCGGATTTCACAGAGGTGCTTTTTCTCGGTTTAATGAAATAAATAAATTTACACTGAGTGAATATTGAGTAAAGATGAGTTTCACTGAGTTTTTTCTCAGAGTAACTCAGTGTAAAAACTCATCATTTCTCAGTGTAAATGAAATAAGAGATATTACACTGAGTGAATATTGAGAGAAATGAGGTTCGCTGAGGTGTTTTTTAGTGTAATGAAATAAAAAAATTTACACTGAGTTAATATTGAGTAAAGATGAGTTTCACTGAGGTTTTTTCTCAGTGCAACTCAGTGTTCAATCTCATCTTTTCTCAGTGTAAAAATACAAGATATTACACTGAGTGAATATTGAGAAAAATGAGGTTCGCTGAGGTGTTTTTTTAGAGTAATGAAATAAAAAAAATTGCACTGAGTTAATATTGAGTAAAGATGAGTCTCACTGAAGTTTTTCTCAGTGCAACTCAGTGTAAAAACTCATCTTATCTCAGTGTAAGAAAAAATAATAATGATAAAAATATGATAGATAATCAGTACAAATATTCGAATATAACAGATGCGATAATTGGATGTGCCATAGAAGTTCACAAACAACTTGGTCCCGGGCTGTTAGAATCGGCTTACGAAGAGTGTTTGGCCTTTGAATTACAAAGCAGAGGTCTGAGGTTTGAGCGACAAAAACCGGTGCCCATCGTTTACAAAGACATTAAATTGGATTATGGATATAGAATCGATATACTGGTAGAGGGAAGTGTGTTGATAGAACTAAAGTCGGTCGAGGCTCTGAACGTTGTGCACGAAGCACAGATATTGACCTATATGAAGTTTGCAGAAATAGAGGTTGGACTGCTTATAAACTTCAATGTTCTCCTATTGAAAAACGGAATAAAGAAATATGTGAGATAAAATGGGCCATTAAATAGTCGGAATGTCTATTCCTGCAAGTAAACCCCGATTGCCCAAAGCGGGACATTCGTCATCCAGCTCTCTTCCCGGTAGTCAGACAAAGAGGTTCGAACAGCCGTTTCTGATTTGTATTTCTGACAAAACAGTTTAAAACTCTTTGCTTTCAGGTTCTCTCCCGATTTTACCTCTATCGGAATTATCCGTCCATTTGCCTGTACCACAAAATCTACTTCCGATGTGCTTCTGTCATTGCTCCAGTATCCGATATATCTGTTGCTTTCCAGTGCAAGTTGTTGAATAACATATTGTTCGGCTATCGCGCCATGAAATTGCAGAAACAAAGCATTCCCCCCGATAATGCTGCTGCTATCGATACCCGACATAGCCAGCAACAGCCCTACATCATGCAGATAGAGCTTAAACGACGATAAATCGTGGAATGCAATCAATGGAATTTCAGGCTTTGTTATCTTGTTGCATTTTAGCAACAGCCCTGTGTCGGTGAGCCACTGTATAGCCAGCTCAAAGTCTTTTCCTCTCGCCCCTTCCCTGATTTGGCCGTAGATGAATTTTTTATTCTCTTTGGCCAGTTGAGATACAATGCTTTGCCATACCATTCTGATTCGTGGCACAATTTCGTAGGGTGCATGTTTCGAAAAATCGCCCTCGTAAGACAATAATATTCTGTTTTGAACCATCCTGACTCTCTGAAAATCAGATGTCTCTATGTAAGTCTGAACCACTTCCGGCATTCCGCCGACATAAAAATAGTATCGAAGCATTTCTGTCAGCCGGTCGCTGAAAATCTGCAACGTATCCCACTCCTTGCTTTGCAACACATCCGCTAGTCGTTCTTCTCCGGCGGCTGTCAGAAATTCGGTGAACGACATAGGGTGCAAATCGATAAAGTCAACTTTGCCAACCGGAAATGATTCGTGTCGGTGAAATGCCATTCCCAGAAGAGAACCGGCTGCAACAACGTGATATTCGGGTGCATTTTCGCAGAAATATTTTAAAACCGTTATTCCTCTTTCGGCCTCTTGTATTTCGTCGAATATAATCAGCGTATCACCGGCAGATATATTTACCCGGCTACTTATTTCTAATGTAGTGATAATACGTTTGATATTAAAATCAGTTTTAAACAACGATTTTAGCTGAGGCGAATCTTCGAAATTGATATAGATACATTTGCTGAATGCAGTTTTGCCAAATTCCTTCAGCAGCCACGTCTTGCCAACCTGTCGAGCACCCCGCACAATCAACGGTTTGCGTTGAGCGTCCACTTTCCAGGCGTATAACTCGGTCAATTTATCTCTTTTCATAGGCTTATCTCGTATTTTATGTTGCAAAAATACACTTTTTACGTGTAAAAAATGTATTCAGAGCACACTTTTTACACGTAAAAAATGTTATTCGTAGTACTATATAGTATAGTAATAGAGTTGTTGAGCATCGAAAACAACAGAAATACAGCATTATAACATATATTTATTGATGATGGATCAGAAAATCGGCCAAAGAGAGGTTGGATTTCCTGTACTTGTCGACAAAATCCCGCCACTTTTAGTTTCCCAACCCTCCTCATTCAAAATGTAACAGAAATTTAATATCATTTATTTGCCTAAATATCAATAATGTCGTATGTTTGCGACATAAAACATTTACACATGAGAAAAAACGAAAATTTTGACCAGGAGTTGCAGGAGTTGGCCGATTTTGCCCGCGTGATATCTCACCCCGCCCGTCTGGCAATACTGAAATATCTGGCAGAGGCAAAGAGCTGCATATCGGGAGATATATCCGACAAGCAGCCTCTGAGTCGCACCACTGTTTCGCAACATTTAAAAGAGTTGCGCGATATGGGGCTGATACATGGCGAGATTGACGGGTTGAAAATCAATTATTGCTTGTGTAGTACCACTATCGGCGCTCAATTGAGCCGGTTCGAGGCCTTCTTTTCCGAAATTAAATCGGCGGGAGTTAGTTGTGAAACTACCTGCTGATGCCGTATAATATGAATAATTATAAATTTAAAAATCAATAAGTTATGAAAGTTCTGATCCTTTGTACAGGAAACAGCTGTCGCAGCCAGATGGCACACGGCTTTTTGCAATCATTCGACCCGGGTATTACCGTTTGCTCGGCAGGCACACAGGCGGCAGGCCGTCTCAACCAGAAAGCCGTGGAGGTGATGAAAGAAGCCGGAATCGACATCAGCCAACACACATCCGATTCGGTAGAGAAATACCTTGGTGAGGAGTGGGATTACGTCATTACCGTGTGTGGTGGAGCCAACGAGGAGTGTCCCGCATTTCTCGGAAAAGTAAAACATCGTTTGCACATGGGCTTCGACGACCCCAGCCACGTATCCGGTACCGACGAATACATCTGGAGCGAATTTATCCGCGTTCGCGATCAGATTAAGGAAGGGTTTTATCAGTTATATCTCGAAAAAATTAAACCGCAATTGTAGTATTAGTTGATTTGAAAATTTGAAGATTCGGGGATTTGAAGATTCGGGGATTTGAAGATTTGAAAATTGATGGTTTCTGATTAATGTTTTATTATTAATGATTTAGCTGGATGTGTATATGAGAAATGATAAAGATAATCTGATTGTGGATCTGACTTTGGATTTTGCGCTTGAAATAATTGACTATTGCGAAAAGCTGGAGGAGTTGAGGAAGTATGTTATTTCAAGACAACTGCTAAAATCCGGAACATCGATAGGTGCGAATGTAAGCGAAGCTCAAAATGCGGAAAGCAGGGCCGACTTTATCCATAAGCTGAAAATTGCAGCCAAAGAGGCAGATGAAACAAAATATTGGCTGAAGCTGTGTAAAATGTCAAAGCACTATCCCGATCCGGCCGGGCTTACAGATAAGATCAATTCAATTAATAATGTCCTTTCCAAAATAATCAGTTCAACCAAAAATAATCCCTAATCCCCCAATCTTCAAATCTTCAAATTATGAAATCTTCAAATTATGAAATTATGAAATCCTCAAATAAATTAGCATTTCCCGACCGTTTTCTTACGCTTTGGATTTTTCTGGCTATGGCAGCCGGGGTGTTGTCTGGTTGGCTTTTCCCTTCCATCGCAGTTTTTTGGAACAGCCTCTCGTCCGGCACCACGAACATCCCGATTGCTATTGGATTGATTGTGATGATGTACCCGCCCTTGGCAAAGGTGAAGTACGAAGAGTTGGGCGAAGTGTTTCGCAATACCAAAGTGCTCACCCTATCGTTGGTTCAGAATTGGGTTTTCGGGCCCGTGCTGATGTTCTCGCTTGCCGTTCTGCTCTTCAAGTTTTTTCCCGGAGAGAACAATGCCAATCTGCCCTATGTGTACGGAATAATTCTGATAGGATTGGCCCGTTGTATCGCCATGGTTATAGTGTGGAACGACCTCGCAAAAGGCGACACGCAATACGCAGCCGGGTTGGTCGCCTTCAACAGTATATTTCAGGTACTATTCTTTTCGGTCTATGCGTGGTTTTTTATTGCCGTTGCGCCGGCGTGGTTTGGCATTCCCACGAGCGATGCAGTGGCTCAGATCACCATCGGGCAGATTGCCGAAAGCGTTTTTATCTATCTTGGTATACCGTTTATTGCCGGGTTTCTTACCCGTTTCATCCTTGTCAGGGTGAAAAGCAAAGAGTGGTATCACACCCGTTTTATTCCCAAAATCAGTCCGCTCACGCTCATAGCCCTGCTCTTTACTATCGTGGTCATGTTTTCGCTCAAAGGAGAGTACATTGTTAAAATTCCGATGGATGTGGTGCTGATTGCTGTGCCGTTGCTTGTCTATTTTATCATAATGTTTATCGGCTCATTTTATATGAGTAAAAAGGCCGGAGCCAATTATGAGCAAGCAACAACGCTCTCATTCACGGCTGCGAGCAACAATTTCGAATTGGCTATTGCAGTGGCTATTGCCGTTTTTGGGATCAATTCGGGCGAAGCATTTGCCGCAGTCATCGGCCCGCTTGTGGAGGTGCCTGTTATGATTGCATTGGTCAATCTGGCATTTACATTTAAAAAGAGGATGTTTTAACCGCACAAAAAAAAGAGACCGTTCTCATTCCTGAGACGGCCTCTTTTGTATAAGATTCTGCTTGCGAAAAATTATTTCTTTTCAGCTTTCTTTTCACCACTACAGCAAGCTTTTTTCTCACCGGCAGCCTCTTTTTTGTCGCCGCAGCAAGCTTTTTTGTCTTTCGAATCTTTGCAACAAGCTTTTTTGTCTTTGCCTTCTTTTTTGCAGCAAGACTCAGTCTTGGCAGCAGGTTTTGCATCTTGTGCAAATGAAGCAGCGGGTGCCAATACCAACGCAGCTACAAACAGGGATACTATTAACTTTTTCATTTTCTTTTAGTTTTAAAATTTTGTATTGCGAAATTAATCAATATTCTGCTCGTTGATACCGACTTAACAATATTTGTGATAAAGCCCCCTTTTTGTCAATAGTTAGGAATAATCAAAAATTATCGTCTATTGCCGCTGTATCTCGGGAAAAATGATTAAATTTGCACGCAATAAATTCTAAACGCATATCCTATGTCATTTATTGCAGAGAAAGTAATCATGGACGGCCTCACCTTCGACGACGTTCTGCTCATCCCATCTTATTCGGAAGTTCTTCCGCGCAACGTTGACTTGTCAACCCGTTTTTCACGAAACATTAAAATGAATATTCCTCTGGTATCGGCAGCGATGGATACAGTTACCGAAGCCAAGCTGGCTATTGCCATGGCACGCGAAGGCGGCATTGGTGTTATTCACAAAAATATGACCATTGCCGAACAAGCCAAACAGGTGCACATCGTAAAACGTGCCGAAAACGGAATGATTTACGATCCTGTAACGATTCGTTGTGGCTCTACCGTTTCGGATGCTCTGGCTCTGATGGCCGAATACAAAATCGGTGGTATTCCTGTGGTGGACGACAATATGCATCTGGTGGGAATCGTGACCAACCGCGACCTGCGTTTCGAACGTAACTTCAATAAAACTATCGACGAGGTAATGACCAAAGAAAACCTCGTAACCACCAACCAATCCACCGACCTCGAAGCGGCTGCCGAGATTTTGCAAAACTACAAAATCGAAAAACTGCCCGTGCTCGACAAAGACGGTAAACTTGTGGGTTTGGTGACATACAAAGACATTACAAAAGCCAAAAACAAACCAATGGCCTGCAAAGACAGCAAAGGTCGTCTTCGTGTGGCTGCCGGTGTGGGCGTGACCCCCGAGACCATGGAGCGTGTGGATGCACTGGTTGAGGCAGGTGTGGATGCTATCGTAATTGATACAGCTCACGGCGACTCGAAAGGCGTGGTGGATAAACTGAAAGAGGTAAAAGCTAAATATCCGAATCTCGATGTAGTGGTAGGTAATATTGCTACCGGATCTGCTGCAAAAATGCTGGCCGATGCAGGTGCCGATGCCGTTAAAGTGGGAATCGGACCCGGTTCAATCTGTACTACCCGTGTCATTGCCGGTGTGGGTGTGCCGCAACTTTCGGCTATTTACGATGTGGCCAAGGCTCTCGAAGGTACAGGCGTGCCCCTTATTGCAGATGGCGGAATCCGCTATTCGGGCGATATTGTGAAAGCGCTTGCTGCCGGTGGATACTCTATCATGGTGGGCGGATTGATTGCCGGTGTGGAAGAGTCGCCGGGCGAAACCATTATCTTCAACGGTCGTAAATTCAAATCATATCGTGGAATGGGTTCTATCGACGCTATGCAAAAAGGTTCGAAGGATCGCTATTTTCAGGATACAGAGGATGATGTGAAAAAGCTTGTTCCCGAAGGTATTGCTGCCCGCGTGCCGTTCAAAGGTTCACTTTTCGAAGTGGTTTATCAGTTGGTAGGTGGTCTGCGTGCCGGTATGGGCTACTGTGGTGCCGGCGATATCAACGCGCTGCACAAAGCTAAATTTACCCGCATCACCAATGCCGGAGTTGCCGAAAGCCATCCGCACGATGTATCTATCACTCAGGAGGCACCTAATTACAGTCGCGGAGAATAAAATCTGACCGATTCTGCATATATAATACACTAATTTAACGATTTGAACACTATTTTTGCCTGTTCTTCGTTAGATTAGTGTATTTTTGCATCCTCTCGTTTTTTTGGCTGCACGGGCTATGTCCGGATTGGCCGAAAAAGGGGGAACATATACTATATAATTCATATTAACCCTTAACAATAAAACCGTAAAATTGAGATGATTCGCCACGTTTTTTACCAACAACAAACCGTGGGCTTCTCTTATTTTTTTTGAAAAAACAAAAATGATTGTCGTATGAAAAGAAGTTTGTTCGCATTTGCTTTGGGATTGTCCGTTTTGGGGTCGAACGCTCAGACCTCTGACCCTGTTCTGATGAAAATTAACGGTAAAGAGATTAAAAAATCAGAGTTCGAGTATATTTACGGGAAAAATAACTCCTCTTCGTCTCTCGACAAGAAATCGCTCGATGAGTATATGGTGTTGTTCCGGAATTTCAAACTAAAGGTAGCTGAAGCCGAAAGCAAAGGCATTGATACCACTCAGGCATTCATCTCGGAATTGGCCGGATACCGCAAACAGCTGGCACAGCCTTACCTTACAGATAAGAGTGCAGACGACAGCCCCCTGCTTCAGGCCTACGAAAGGATGAAACAGAATGTAGAGGTGAGTCACATTCTGCTTCGTTTGCCCGAAGAGCCGACATCTGCCGACACGCTCGATGTGTACAACAAAATAATGGAAATACGCAAGCAGCTATTCACTCCGGTTATGCCGAAAAAAGGAAAAGCTGCGGTTAAACCAGTTCTATCGGTCAACAAAGATATGTTTGCCAAACTGGCAGCCGAAAAATCGGAAGATCCCTCTGCCAAAGAAAACAAAGGTTATCTGGGATATATTTCTGCATTCATGACGGTGACACCTTTTGAGGTAGCGGCCTATCAAACCGCCATCAATCAGGTCTCTATGCCTGTACGCACCAACTTCGGTTATCACCTGATTCTGGTGCATGGCCGTCGTCAGGATCCGGGCGAAGTTCTGGTAGCGCATATCATGAAATCATCCCGTCCGAAGAACGATTCTGTTCCCGCCGATATCGCCGAAGCAGATGCTAAAAAAGGTATTATGGAGCTCTACGATCGTGTGCGCAAAGGTGCCGATTTCGGTATTGTAGCCATGGAGAGTTCCGACGACAAAGGTTCCGCGGCTAAAAACGGGGAATTGCCCTGGTTTGGAGCAAACCGGATGATCAAAGAATTCGAAACAACGGCTTTTGGATTGAAGGAAAAGGGAGATATTTCTGCACCTTTTAAAACCCGTTTTGGATGGCACTTCATCAAACTGATTGACAGAAAGGGCATTGCGCCTTTCGAAGAGAAAAAAGCCGAAATCCAGCAAATGCTCAACCGCGATCCGCAGCAGAGTGATGCCGGCCAGTTATTGTTGATTGCCAAACTCAAAAAAGAGTATAACCTCACCGAAGATGCCTCTGCACTGACCGAAATGGTGCAACTGGCACAAAAAGGTTTCCCAACGGATTCTCTTTATCAGGCCGAGGCTTCGAAATTAACCAGGCCTGTGTTTGCGCTCGATGGCAAAAAGTATTTGCAAAAAGATTTTGCCCGTTTTATGGCTCAACAACCTGCCGGTGCCCGGAAATCAGCTGTCGATTTTGTGAATAAATCGTATCCCGAATTTGTCAATCAGTCGGTTATCGCTTACGAAGATAGCAAACTGGAATCGAAATACACCGAATTCAGAAACCTGATGCAGGAATATCACGACGGTATGCTGCTGTTCGAAATCAGCAATCAGGAGGTTTGGGAGCGTGCTTCGAAAGACAACGAGGGTTTGAAGGCTTATTTCGAAAAGAACAGTAAAAACTACGCCTGGAGCGAGCCCCGCTACAAAGGATTGGTAGTATATTGCAAGGATGCTCAAACAGAGAAAAAAGCGCGTCAGATAATCAAAAAAACAGCAGAAGATTCAGTCGTGTTTGTTCTCAAAAAATCGTTGAACGACAGCATTACCCGGATAAAAGTGGAAAAAGGTATTTTTGCCAAAACAGAGAACAAGGTTATCGACAGTAAAATATTCAAGGGCAAGGAGTTTGTACCGGATAGCCAGTTCCCGCAGGTGTTTCTTTCGGGTAAAGTGCTGAAAAAAGGACCGGAGAGCTACAACGATGTAAGAGGTTTGGTCACATCTGATTATCAGAACTACCTGGAAGAGCAATGGTTGAAAAAACTGAACGACAAATATAAGGTTGAGGTGGACGAAACGGTATTAAAAACGGTTAAACCGTAAAGTGTACCGCAAAAAGCCTCTATCTTTACAGCTTCATTATATGGCTAATCGAATGAGAAACCCTCTTTATGGCATAGTAATTGTCGGTCTGCTGGCTCTGTTTTCGTGCCGGAAAGAGGCTTCTCTGTCGGGCAAAGAGGTGATCGCGGAGGTCAATGGCAAGAAACTCCTGCAGTCACAACTGATGGAGGCATTGCCCGAGGGATTGAGCAAAAAAGACAGTACTGCTTTTGCCCGGAGCTTTATCGAGAATTGGGCAACAGACGCGTTGATGCTTGAAGTGGCTAAGGAGAATGTTCCCGATCCTCAACTAATAGATAAAATGGTGGAGGAGTACCGCAATCAACTCACCATGTCGGAGTATCAGCGTTATTTGCTCGAAGAGAAACTGCCCAAAGAGATTACCGACGAAGAGGTGGAAGGCTATTATAAATTATTTGGCAATGAGTTGATATTGAACAACAACATTATCAAAGGGGTTTATCTGAAACTTCCGCTTAAGTCGCCCGGGTTGCCGCAGGTACGGGGATGGCTGTCGCTGAAAAAGGATGACTATATCGAGAAAATCGAAAAATATGTGATTCAACGGGCAGTTGATTACAAATATTTTGCAGGAAAGTGGACTGATTTCGATGAGGTGATGAGCCATATCCCCTACAGAATAAGCAATAAGCCCGCATTTCTGAGGCAAAACAGAATGCTCGAAATACGGGATTCTCAATACGTGTATATGCTGGGGATAAAGGAGTTTGCCGTAAGTGGCAGCCGGTATCCGGTCGATTATGCCAAAGAGGAGATTCAAAACAGGTTGATTCTGCAACGCAAAGCAGAATATATCAATCGGTTTCGGAAACAGTTGCTCAGGAAGGGGCTGGAAAAGAATGAGGTCATTTTAAAGAAATAATACAAAGTACTAAACAACATAATCATGCGCAAAGCAATCTTTATTTTTAGCCTGGTGGCTGTCATTTCGGCTACCGCATTTCACACAGCAAAAGCTCAGTCAAACGTTATCGACGAGGTCGTTTGGGTAGTGGGCGACGAGGCAATTCTCAAATCTCAAATCGAGGAACAGCGATTGCGTATGTTGTACGAGGGCGAAAAAATAAACGGAGATCCCTATTGTTTTATCCCCGAGCAGATGGCTATACAGAAACTCTTTTTGCATCAGGCAAAGCTGGATAGTATCACTGCTACCGAGTCGCAGGTGTTGCAGGAGACAGATGCCCGCTTAAACTACTATGTTTCTCAGATTGGGTCGAAAGAGAAGCTCGAAGAGTATTTCAACAAGCCTTATTCGCAAATACGCGAAGAGATGAAGAGTTCTGTCCGCGACCAAAACGTCATCAAAGAGATGCAAAAGAAAATTACCGGAAACATCAAGGTTAGCCCGTCGGATGTGCGCAAGTATTTCTCCTCTATTTCTGCCGATAGCGTTCCATTTATCCCGACTCAGGTTGAAGTACAGTTGCTGGTGATGAATCCGAAAATCCCCACAGAGGAGATAGAATCGGTAAAAGGCAGATTGCGCGATTATACGGAGCGTGTCAACACCGGTAAATACGAATTTTCGACATTGGCAGTGCTCTACTCCGAAGATAAAGAATCTGCCAAACGTGGAGGCGAAATTGGGTTTACAGGCAAAGGGTTGCTGGATGCAGAATTTGCCAATGCCGCATTCAGCCTGACCGACCCCAAAAAGGTTTCGCGCGTTGTGGAGTCGGAATTTGGTTTTCACATTATTCAGCTGATTGAAAAAAGAGGTGACCGCATCAACTGCCGACATATTTTGCTCAAACCACAGGTCTCGGACGAAGCCAGAAAAAAGACATTACTTCGATTAGACTCCTTGCTGACCGAGCTGAAGGCTAATAAATTCTCGTTCGATGAGGCCGCTTTGTATGCTTCGCAGGACAAAGATACGCGCAACAACAACGGCTTGATGGTGAATGGAGAGACCAATACCTCCTTTTTCGAGATGCAACAATTGCCGGCTGAGGTAGCCCGTGCTGTAGAGTCGCTCAAACCGGGTGAATTATCGAAACCGTTTGTGATGATAAACAAAAAGAACAAAGAGGTTTGTGCTATTGTGAAACTGAAGAGCCGGGTGGATGGACACAAAGCCAATGTCAGTGCCGACTATCAGGCTTTGAAGCAGATGGTGGAAGAGAAAAAACGTTCGGATTTGATTAAGAGCTGGTTGAAGAAGAAAATGGCCGACACTTATATCAAAATCAAGGATGAGTATCGCAATTGTGATTTCGAATACAAAGGTTGGGTGAAGTAAGAGGATACACAAAAAAAGAATGAAATATATTCAGTTTTTTAAATCGAACAGGCATAAAGTACTTCTAAGCTGTATTTTATGCCTGTTTGCAGTTTGCTTTGCGGCCCAAATACAGAGTGCCAACAGCAAACCGGGCAAAAAGCCGGCTGTACGTGCCAGGAAATTTACCAAGGTAGAACTCGAATATGCCGATGAGTGGGTGGTCGATGAGATGTTGATGCCCGATTATCAGCTGTTGCGGGGGTCTGTACGTATCCGGCATGGTGGAATGGTGATGTTTTGCGACAGCGCCTATCTGTTTGATAAAACGAACTCTTTTGAGGCATTTGGCAGCATTCGGATGGAGCAGGGAGATACGCTGACTATTTACGGCGATCATCTTTTCTACGATGGTATTTTGCAATTGGCAAGACTTAGGAGGAATGTGAAAATGGAGAACCGGAATACAACGCTTCTGACCGATAGTCTGAACTTCGACCGCCGTGCAAATATCGGTTATTTCTTTGAGGGCGGGGTTGTTTCGGATGAAAAGAATGAGTTAACCTCTGTATATGGTCAGTATTCACCCGAAACCAAAATATCGATATTTCAGTTTAATGTAAAACTGAAAAACGATCAAATGACTCTTTACTCGGACACGCTGATATATAGCAATGCGAGTAAAATTGCTTTTATCAAGGGCCCCTCTACCATTGTGTCGGATAGCAATACAATCTATTCGAGCAGGGGTTGGTACAATACAAATCTGGGCACATCGATGCTGCTCGACCGCTCTTTGCTGGTGAATAAAGACAAAACACTGACAGGCGATACAGTCTATTACAACAGAAACAAAGGAATAGGCAAGGTTTTTGGACACATGCATTTGCGGGATAGTCTCAACAAAAGCGATTTGTATGGCAATTTTGGTTTCTACAACGAGAAAACCAAATATGCTTATGCGACGGACTCTGCCTGGGTGCGTGAGTATTCGCGTCCGGATACAGTTTTTATTCATGCCGATACCCTTAAAGTAGAGGAGCCTGATACCACTTACCGGGTTTTGTCGGGCATTCGCAATGTGCGTTACTTTAGCCGGGAGGCACAGGGTGTTTGCGATTCGATGCGCTATTCCACAAAAGATTCGGTGCTCCGGTTGTATAAGAATCCGATTCTCTGGAATACGAACTATCAGCTCAACGGAGATACCATACATGCCTACATGAGCGATACTACCATCAAGCGGGCTCACGTTATCGGGTATGCCTTTGTGGCTACACAGGAGGATAGCACGCTATCTTTCTACAACCAGCTATCGGGCAAAGAGCTCACAGCCAGGTTTGAGAATGGCGACATCCGACAGGTAGATGTAAGCGGAAATGTGGAATCGGTATTTTACCCGATGGATAGTGATAGTGTATTAATCGGGCTGAACCGGACTGAAAGTAGTTTTATGACCCTGTTTGTCAAAAACAGGAAACTGGAAAAGATGAAGGTGTGGCCATCACCAATTGGTTCGCTCACCCCCATTCCGTTGATCAAACCCAACATGAAGCTGCTCAAAAATTTCCGTTGGTATGAGGCCGCACGCCCCAAAAATCCGCGCGATATTTTTCGGGAAGTTAAACTCACCACTGAGCCTATTAAGCGAATCACCCGTCGGAAACGCTGACCTTACTCTTTTTTAGTTTTTATTATTTCTATTTGATTCCCGATGAACGACATCATACATTTACTTCCCGATTCGGTAGCCAACCAGATTGCTGCCGGAGAGGTTATTCAACGACCCGCTTCGGTGGTGAAAGAGCTGGTAGAGAACGCTCTCGATGCCGGTGCGACCGATATACAACTAATTGTAAAAGATGCAGGTCGCACGCTCATTCAGGTGATAGACAACGGCAAAGGTATGTCTGCCACGGATGCGCGGCTGGCTTTCGAGCGTCACGCAACATCCAAAATAAAAAGCGCCGACGACTTGTTTGCCCTCAGCACCATGGGATTTCGGGGCGAAGCATTGGCTTCTATTGCGGCTGTGGCTCACGTAGAACTCAAAACAAGACGTCAACAGGATGATGTGGGCACGTTCATATCCATTGCGGCGTCAGCGGTTGAATCGCAAACAACGGTGGCGTGCGGCGTGGGATGCAACTTTGCTGTAAAAAATATTTTCTTCAACGTACCTGCCCGCCGAAAATTTCTGAAATCGAATCAGGTGGAATGGAAAAATATTCTGACTGAATTCGACCGGATTGCACTGGTCAATCCCGAAATCGGTTTTCGGGTGTTGCACAACGATGCATTGGTTTACGACCTGCCACCGGCTACTGTTCGGCAGCGTATTGTTTCGGTCATGGGTAAGAGCTTCAACAATCACCTGATTCCGATAGATGTGGATACTTCGCTGGTTTCCATTTCGGGATTTGTGGGCAAACCGGAATCGGCAAAAAAAAACGGAGTTGCTCAGTTCTTTTTTGTCAATGATCGCTATATGCGTCACCCCTTCTTTCACAAAGCTGTAATGCAGGCTTATGAACGTCTATTGCCTGCGGGCGAAATGTCTCCTTATTTTCTCTATTTTAAAGTAGATCCTTCTACCATCGATGTCAATATTCACCCTACCAAGACGGAGATTAAGTTCGAAAACGAGGTGCCGGTGTGGCAAATTATCGTAGCAGCCGTCAAAGAGTCGCTGGGCAAACACAATGCTGTGCCCTCTATCGACTTCGACACGGCAGATGCTCCCGATATTCCGGTCTTTAACGCTGCCTCTTCTGCGGCGCTTCAACCGCCTAAAGTCAATTTCAACAACGATTACAACCCGTTTAAATCAACCGGAGGCTCTTCTTATCGCCCCAGGCAAATCTCTTCCGACTGGGATAAATTGTATCAGAGTTTCGAAAAAAAGGAGATTGTGGAACCCGACGAGGAGATAGAGCCTGCACCGCCGGTGGTTGATCTGCCCACCATTGAACCGGAGGAGTCCTTAGATGCATCTATCTTCGGCACAGGCAATTCGGGAGTGGAAAATGGACGTTATCTGCTGCAATTAAAGAATCGCTATATTCTTACGTCTGCGAAGTCTGGCTTGATGATTATTGACCAGCGCAGGGCGCATATCCGCATCCTCTACGATGCTAATTATGCCAACATACAAACCGGCAAAGGGGTCTCTCAGGGGGTTTTATTCCCCGAAATGATACAACTGACACCGGCTGAGGCTGCCATATTGCCTTTGCTCGATGAGGATCTGGAATTGTTGGGTTTCGATTTGTCGGACCTCGGACAAGGTTGTTACTCTGTGAATGCTACCCCTGCCGGACTCGAAAATCAGAATGTTCCGAGGCTGATTCACAATATGCTCTATTCGACCATCGAAAAAGGATGCGATGCCAAAGAGGAAATTCACCACATTCTGGCTCTTTCGCTGGCCGAGTCCACAGCTGTGAATTATGGTAAATATCTGACCGAAAATGAGATGCAACAACTGATAGATCAGCTCTTCTTGTGCCCCGACCACAGCAACACGCCCGACGGCAAGTGCATCATTCAGATTCTATCGAATGAGGAGCTGGAGAGGCGTTTTCGGTAGTGATGTTAACCAGCTCAAGACATATAATTAAACGCCATTGACAATGCTGCTGAGCATCCGCTATTCATTTTCACCAACCAACAAGCACTGTCTCAAAGCTTCACCAGACTGGTAGATTACAGTCTTTGTGTCTCAGGCAGGTAAAGCAACAGTGTATTTGTTATTTTGACAACACCAACCTTAGCCCCAGGTTGGTATAGCGATAATCCGGAGTACTAAAACTTCTGAAAGCAGAACGACAAATGGAAGCGCAATCGAACCAGCTACCACCACGAATCAGGCGATATTTGCCCGACAACGGCCCTGTTGGATTCTTAACCGGTTTTTCCGAATATTCACCATACCAATCTGCACACCATTCGCACACACTACCATGCATATCATACAATCCCCAGGCATTGGGAGAGAAATGTCCAATCAAGTTAATTCTCCCGGTTGGTACATCATCCAAAGGCTTCCCTTTATAGGGAAATAAATAATCGAAACTGGCTTGATTTGCAATTATACTATCGCCGGTACTAAAAGGGGTGGATGTTCCTGCCCGACAGGCATACTCCCACTCAGCCTCAGTCGGCAGACGAAATTTTTTACCGGTAAGCCGATTCAGTTTAGTGATAAAAAGCTGACAGTCGTTCCAGCTAACCTTCTCCACAGGCAAACTATCACAATTAACACGGTCACCCCAAAATTCGTTATTCCGACTGAAATTGCTGGGATTACTGCCCATAACCGCCTCCCACAATCCCTGAGGGACTTCTGTAGCCCCCATGTAGAAATCGTTCAAAGTTACGCTATGCGGCAATTCATCACAACTTCTTCCGTATTCATTCACCGGGCTACCCATTGTGAATTCCCCACCGGGGATTTCCACCATTTTGTATTTCTCAATTTCGACCAGTACCCGGGAACTATCCACTACTGATTTATTGGACACATTTTGCCGGCAATTGCCATACATGCATACAGATCCCAGTACCAGGCATAGAAAAAATCTAAAATATTTTTGTTTCATAATTGCTTTTATTTCAAGACTTACATATTATTTACAACTCAGCAAACCCACCTCCTCTCAGGTCCATATCCGGTAAGAGATTGTCTCTTATTCTCCCCGTTGGAATATTCAACTATGGAGCCAACACAAGTCGAAGTCCAGACCACGAGCCACGCTGTAAGGCATTACCAAGACTACGGGATTTAGACCGACAGTCAAATCCGGAACTCATCCAGGAACCACCGCGTAAAATACAATCATTTTTCCTGTCAAAGGTGTAATCCCCATTCGAACCGTAATTATAATCGTCTTTGTTTACATTTTTATCCTGACACCACTCGTAAACATTGCCATGCATATCGTACAGGCCCCAGGCATTGGGAGAGAAACTGCCAACTGCTATTGTTTTCTTTCGGAAAATTCCAATGATAGTATCTTTCTCATTCCTGAAACTGTAATCGCAGAAATTAGCCATATCTGTAGTGAGTACACTCCCTGAATTATAATCTGTAGAGGTTCCGGCCCGGCATGCATACTCCCACTCGGCTTCTGTTGGCAAACGGAAATTTTTTCCTGTCATGTAGTTTAGTTTATCAATAAACAACTGACAATTATACCAACTTACACTATCTACCGGCAGGTTATCCCCTCTGAAACAGCTCGGATTGCTACCCATCACCGCTTGCCACAATGCCTGCGTAACCTCAGTTGCTCCCATCCTGAATCCCTTTATATCAACACGAACATTCTTTTCTCCCATATCAAAAGAACCACCGGGAATATTTACCATTTTGTATTTCTCAACCTGATCTATCACACTTAATTTTTCCCGTTCAGCCTCTACCGAATCCTGTTTCTGAGCCTTATCTGCATCACAGACATCATATACAAGGCGAAAGCCGTTTAATTCATAAGAAGCTAAATTAGTTTCCGCATTTGTACGACTTGCGCTCCTGCAAAAATTCATTCCAGAATAACAAGACCCCCCACGAACCATCTGACAACCCGAATCGGGAGACGTCGGTTTGACCTGCTCAATAGGCTTATCGCCTCCACTCCAATAAGTGCACCACTCATCGGCATTGCCGTGCATATCATACAATCCCCACTTGTTAGGCGCATAACTCCCAACAGGCATAACAAAACGCCGGTCAGGCCACCCATAATCCGCAAATGAAGCCTGATGATTCAGAAGCAATGTGCCGGTATTAAACGGGGTTTGTGTTCCTGCCCGACAGGCATACTCCCACTCAGCCTCGGTCGGGAGTCTGTATTTTTTACCCGTCAACAAATTTAGTTTTTCAATAAACATTTGGCAATCAACCCACCTTACATTCATTATTGGTAAATCCCCCTTTTCCCATGGAGCAGTATAGCCCGCAACGGACTTCCATAAAGCCTGACTATTTCCCCTATCCTTTGTTTGAATATAGCCCATCACGGCCAGCCAAAGCGCCTGAGTAACTTCGGTGGAGCCGATATAAAAGCTGCGTACTTTTACCTGGTGCTGTGTTTCATCATTATGCCGGTCTATTTCATCCGCGGGACTCCCCATTATGAACTCCCCACCGGGGATATACATCATTTTGTACTTCCGTACTACATCCAATACCCGTTGTTTTTCTTCTACCAAAGGACTCTTTTCCCGCTTTCTACTGTAAACAGTTGTACAGACAGAGATTAGCACCAAACATGCCCATAGCTTAAGATGTGATTGTGTCATATATTAATCATGATTTTGTTTTATACAGATATAATTTCATTCTCTGCCGAAAATTTTGATTCCACTTACAAAACGCAAAATAGAACCTTTAATCGGGCAACCAAACAACATTGACCGTGCAGCTGAAGCTTCCACTATTTGTTTTCACCAATCGACAGGCGCAGCCCCATTGCTTCACCTGGCCGGGAGATGGTACCCCCCGTGCCGCTGCCCGGGAGACAACGCTTAACGCCTGCTTGCTGGTCAGCTGAGCTTCGGTAAATACAAACGAAAACCTCTTCTCCACCAGCTTTTTGATTTTCGATTTTAAATCCGATTTCTCTCTGAGGGCATTTTTGTACCGCTCCCGACTCTCATTTATACCCGCTTTAGTAGTTGCATACAAAGAGTCAATATCAAATCCGGTGGAGGCCACATCTGTCAAATCCATGTTTTCGGTAGTTACTGCCCTATCGAGCCAATACCGGAAAACCTGCCTGATCTCCGAAGCCGATTTGTCAATAGTCCAAACATAAGGCATACATTTGGTTCCTTTGTGCGTAAATCGTGGCGGATTCTTTCGGGCCAGTTCCGCATCCCAGTCGATGGTAATCTCCTGCAGATAAAAGTCGGAGGAAGCAGAGAAATTGGAAGTAGCGTACACAATATCCGGAAACACAAGAAAGGAGGTGCCACCGGCCAGCAATTTGGGGTTCAACATATTTTGATTGTGGCCGGGCGATGATTTCCACATATTAAGCGACTTAAGCGCAATTGCCCTCGCGGACTCTACATCATTACCTGCAAACTCACCGGTGTAGCACAACACATTTTCTGTGTACCAGCTATATTTAAAACCGTTGTACATCACATACTGGATTCTATCCCACGGATTCTCACCGGTAAAGAAATATTTACTTTCCTTTTGCACATGAGTCAGTCCATTTATGTACTGATACAAATTGTGGTTTCTGGCAGCCAGCCAAAGCCGCTCATCCCAGTAGATGGTGTTGAGTTTCTTCTCAAGCCTGTACTTATTAATCTCTTCGTGAAAATAGTAGGCGACCAACCGTTCAAAGCAAAGCGAGGCATCAACCTTCGAAGCCGTTTGAAACTGACTCATATCGCCCAATCTCAACGGTTTCGCCCAGCTGTGCTCTATCGTTGCATGTGTATCCTGGCCAACGCAATGCAGCGCAGCCAGCCAGATTGAAAATATCAGAAGGATTTTTTGCATAAAACGGGATTATTCCGGAGTTACGACAACCGCAACAAAAATAACAAATAATCTTTACAAACAAGACTAACGTTCGATTAAATTTTTGAATACCATCCAATTAGGATCGCTGGCATACATCGCTTTGGTACCTTTAGGCACCGACACCACCAATTTGTCCAAATCAGCATGAAGAGAAAGAAACAGACCTTCGGGCACATTAAATTTAACGGGAGCAGCAGACAACACAGTTATCTGTTTTAGCTTAGAGCAGAAATAAAACGTAGTAGCATCCAAAGCATCCAGAGATTCGGATGAAAAGGTTAGACTCTCGAGGCCACAACGTTGAAATGCCTGACTTTGCACATATTTTAAGGTTGGGCCTAACGTAAATTTCTTCAAAGAGGAGCAATCCTGAAAAGCCATTTCGCAAATTGCGATGAGTTTACCGGTGTTGTATACTTCCGTCAGCCTGGAACACCCCGTAAAGGCGGCATACCCTATGGCTGCCAATTCGGCAGGAAGATAGATAACTCTCAAACTGTCGCACTTGGCAGTGCCGCCCAAATCAGAAAATGCCATTTGCGGAATTTCGCAGCATTGATATTCTATTGTGTCAGCCCCCAAAGCAGTGCCACCTACTCCTCTGTAAGCCTCTATGGATACAGCACTCAAATCAAGACGTTTTAGTTTTGACATCTTACGGATGCAAACAAAATCACGTGCATCCATCGAACCCGATACCTGCAGCGATGTAATTGTTGTCAGCTCCGATTGCTTTATAAGGCCGGACAAAGAGCCGGGGCCTTTAGAGACGATTTTTTTGGGCGCTTGCGCAACTATCGTTAACGAAATAAACATCCCCATTAATAAAAATGCAATTTTAATTGTTTTCATGTGTATTTTTTTCAAGAATTGATATTATCGGATGAGCTGTCAATTAATTCATTTGTAAATAAGGCACTGCCATTGCATTCGCTTTGCATTTATCAGAGACTAGCACTTCTCAATTTCCCAAATCAATTTAAGCAATTGCTCCAGACTAAGGTCTGCTATTTTCACAAAAAACGTTCTGTTATGATCTGCAAAACTCAAATCTTTATCCGTAGGAGTCTGTTCTCTTACATATAACTGTTGCCAGGAATGCCCAGTATCGCGCGACCAGTTTTCTATCTGAACGGAGTGCTCAGAAACATTACGCAAAAAAACCTCACTATTAAACGTTGATTTCATCGATATAATGCTTTTTAACCTTTCGATATCTTTCGGTTCAAGAAATTTAGGATCTTCATGGTTATATTTAATTTTAAAATCATCTATAAATCTGAGATTAGTTTAAAGTCAGGGTGTAACTTTTCCCATTCTGATAATCCACTTTGTATCCGGTTCCCTTTACATAAACCATTTTTAGCTTACATCCACTGGCCCACTTCAGCGTTACAAACCCATCTTTGTCCGTATAAAAGTTTCTACCACCCGAGCAGGATATGCCTCCGGATACATCCGTAGTCACTTTTACACTCGCAGCTTTTGAGCCATCGTTGTATTTTACTGTTAATTCACACGAATAATCATCCTCGCTTGTGTTGTTGGCGACTGTAAATGCAGTAGTTGCCACCAACAACATCACTACGAATGAGATAAGTCCTCCGATTTTTAATGCTGTTTTCACAATAGATTGATTTATTTTCCCTACTCTTTATCGGCTTTTCGGGTACCGCCGTGGTCATGTAATATGCATTAATTTATATCAAGATGAATTGCAATGATGTAATCATTTGCAATAATATGCAAAATTTTGAAATACAAAAATATATTGAAAACCATTCAAATAAAAGCCGGGATTTCCGGATATGCATCGAAATAAACAAAATATGCAATGAGATGGGTGTAAAGTGTCATGAAACGAATAAAATATGTATCGAAATATAAATATAATCGATACAAGATATGTTAAATGCGTGCAGATTCACGATAATAATCTAGACTTCATCATTTTTGTGTGGGATTATCGGGTTTTATCCTGATTTTGCCACATCTTACCCAGAGTTATACAGACAAATGATTCTCACAAATCTGAATATCCCTCCCCCATTCAATTTATTTACCTAAATTTGCACCACAAAAACCAAACCCAATGAACAAAATAAATATACTTTACGCCACGCTACTGCTTTGTGTGGGTTGTGCGGCCCCTCCCCGGCAGGAGATTGCAGGCTTCGACTACACCGTGAAGGTAGGGCAAGAGTTAAAGATTGAGTTGGCATCCAATCCCACCACCGGTTATCGCTGGGTGCTTCGGAACAAAGCCAATCTGCAGGGGCTAACCTTTGTGGGCGATAGCTACAAGCAAAAGGCTTCCATACCCGGCATGGTGGGCGTGGGAGGAGTGCAGACTATTCGTTTGCGTGGCCAGCGCGAGGGCGAAGAGAAATTGCAGTTTATCTATGTGCGTTCGTGGGAGGTGGGCGCACGTCCGGCGGATGAAAAACAGTTTACCGTAAAAATCACAAAATAGCCCGCTATGATACAGAACACTCCCGAAGCAAACCGCCCCGGGCGAATGTTGCTTTTGCTTGTCCTCTTTGTGGTGGTGGGCAATCTGCTGGCGCTACTGCTCTTCACGCCGGTAGCTTATGCGGTGCCCGGTTTTCGGGAGATGCTTTTTGAAGGCGCGCCGCAGTCGGCAGCCTTTTTGCGCACGATGATGTTTGTGAGCATACCCGTCACATTTCTGTTGCCGGCGTGGTATGTACAGGTTTACAGCGGCGTAAAGTCGTCCCGCTCATTCGTAGGCCTCACTACATCGCCACAGGCAAAGTGGATATTCGGCGCCATGTTGCTTGTGCTTGCTTGTCAGCCATTTCTCAACCTCATAGGCGATTGGAACAAGCATCTGGTGCTGCCCGATACCCTGAGCGGCATAGAGGAGTGGATGCGCCATGCCGAGCAGCAGGCCGGAGAGATTAGCAAACGGGTTACCGACACCCATTCGCCGGCAATTCTATTTCTCAACGTATTGATTATTGGTGTGATGACCGGTTTCTGCGAGGAATATCTCTTTCGGGGCGTGGTGCAGAACGCCTTTCTGGCCCGGATCAAAAATCCACACGTAGCAATCTGGCTCACCGCATTTATTTTCAGCTTTGTCCATTTTCAGTTTTATGGTTTTCTGCCCCGTTTGGTGCTGGGTGTGTTGTTGGGCTATCTGGCCTTTGCCAACGGCTCATTGTGGCCATCTGTAGTGGCGCATATCTTCAACAACAGCGCCGTGGTAATCATTCTTTTTCTGCAACACAACGGATACATGGGTAGTGAAATTGATACCTGGGGAATCGGCTCAACAGCCTGGGTCGGGTTACTCAGCCTGATACTCAGCGTGGTGTTATTCAAATTATTATCTGCTAAAAACCAATAAAGTTCATTTCGTTTTTACCGCAATCGAATAAAAGTACTAACTTTGTATGTCGAAAAGCGCCGGTCTGTAGAATTAGTTTTCCGGCAGACAAACAGGCGTTTTCTTTTCGGATCAATTGAGAATAATCAAACTTAAAAAGAGGTACGATGACAAAAATTTCAGAAGTGGTTAAACGCGGCGTTGTCTGCGGTGATGATTTGCAAAAATTATTCAAAATTGCAAAGGAAAATCAGTTCGCCATTCCGGCGGTAAACGTAGTCAACTCTGACTCTGTAAACGCTGTAATGGAGGCTGCCAAGGTGGTGAATTCTCCCGTTATCATTCAATTCTCAAACGGTGGCGCTCAATTCTATGCCGGCAAAGGGCTGAAGCTCGAAGGTCAGCAATCTGCTATTGCGGGTGCTATCGCCGGTGCTAAATCTGTACATGCTTTGGCCGAACTATACGGCGCGCATGTGGTGTTGCATACCGACCATGCTGCAAAAAAATTGTTGCCCTGGATAGACGGCCTACTGGATGCCGGCGAAAAATTCTTTGCCGAAACAGGAAAACCCCTCTTCAGCTCGCACATGCTCGACCTGTCGGAAGAGTCGCTCGAAGAAAATATCGAAATCTGCAAAACTTACCTGGCCCGCATGAGTAAAATCGGCATGACACTCGAAATCGAACTCGGTTGCACCGGCGGCGAAGAGGATGGTGTTGACAACAGCCACATGGACAACTCGTTGCTTTATACCCAACCTGCCGATGTTAATTTTGCATACGAAGAGTTGAGCAAAATCAGTCCTAATTTCACTATTGCTGCTTCATTTGGCAATGTACACGGTGTTTACAAACCGGGTAATGTGAAATTGACACCGACGATCCTCGATAATTCACAAAAATTCATCACAGAGAAACATGGTTTGGGCGAAAAACCAATCAACTTCGTATTCCACGGTGGTTCGGGTTCTACGCTCGAAGAGATTCGCGAAGCTATCTCATACGGTGTTATCAAAATGAATATCGACACGGATACACAATGGGCTACCTGGGATGGTATTCGTGCCTACGAAGCCAAAAACCACGACTACCTGCAGGGCCAGATCGGAAATCCCGAGGGAGAAGAAAAACCGAACAAAAAATACTACGATCCACGCGTTTGGTTGCGCAAAGGACAGGAATCGATGATCGAAAGACTAAAAGTTGCTTTCAACGACCTGAACTGCAACGACAGAAGCTAATCGTCAGACGATAATCATTGCAGGAGAGGCTGTTCCCATCGGCGGGAGCAGCCTTTTTTTGTACGAAATGAGACAGAACTCTTTTTTTATTCGGGCCAAAATAACTACCTTTGCACCGCAATTTTTACATACGAAATCACTAACACTTTATAATTTATGGTAAGCTACAAAGAATTAGGCTTGTCGAATACAAAAGAGATGTTCGCAAAAGCCATTGCAGGTAAATACGCAATTCCTGCTTTCAACTTCAACAACCTCGAGCAATTGCAGGCTATTGTTGGTGCTGCAGTCGAAACAAAATCACCGGTTATCCTTCAGGTATCAAGCGGAGCCCGCAAATATGCCAACCAAACTTTGTTGCGTTTCCTCGCACAAGGCGCAGTAGAGTATGCTAAAGAGTTGGGCTACGAAGTACCCATCGCTCTTCACCTCGACCACGGAGATAGCTTCGAGCTTTGCAAAAACTGTATCGATACAGGTTTCTCTTCAGTAATGATCGACGGTTCACACCTTTCATTCGAAGAAAACATTGCCCTGACTTCTAAAGTAGTAGAATATGCTCACGCTCACGGTGTAACTGTAGAGGGAGAATTGGGAGTATTGGCCGGCGTAGAAGACGAAGTTTCTCACGAGCACCACACATACACTCAACCCGAAGAGGTAGAAGAGTTCGTAAAAAGAACCGGTGTTGACTCATTGGCTATCTCTATCGGAACTTCTCACGGAGCCAACAAATTTACTCCCGAGCAGTGTACCCGCAACGAAAAAGGTATCCTGATTCCTCCCCCCCTCCGTTTCGACATCCTCGAAGAGATCGAAAAACGTATTCCCGGATTCCCTATCGTACTTCACGGTTCTTCTTCTGTTCCTCAGGATCTCGTTGCTAAAATCAACGAATTCGGTGGCGCCATGAAAGACTCAGTAGGTATCCCCGAAGAGCAATTGCGCAAAGCTGCTGCTTCTGCAGTTTGCAAAATCAACATCGACTCAGACGGTCGTATCGCTATGACGGCTGCTGTACGCGAAGTGTTTGCAAAAAATCCCGCAGAATTCGACCCACGTAAATACCTGGGACCTGCACGCGATGGCCTGAAAGCTCTTTACAAAGAGAAAATCCAAAACGTATTGGGAAGCGCTGACAAAGCGTAATCTCTCCCGATATTATATACAAAAGAGGCGGAACTCAATGGGTTTCGCCTCTTTTTTTTTGTTTCTAACTCTTTCGACTTGTATATATTTGTAAAAATCCAGCTTAAATTTCGCGGAATATTTGCATTGCACCCCCTACAAATAAAACTATCCCTAAATAATTGGCATCACACCCCCTACAATTAAAATTATTCCTAAATAAATTCTTCAAAACCCCCTGCAACAACAATTATCCCTAAATAAATTCCATCATCACCCCCTACAACTAAAATTATTCCGGAATAATTCCTATCATCACCCCCATCAACAGCAATTATCCCGGGAAAGTTGGAGTTGCAGGGGCTATTATCACAATTCTGCTACGAATTGGTTAATGTATAACACCAAAGGCATACAATGGCAACAGGGGATTAGCGAAGCGGAAGAGAAGCCGTAAAAAAAACGCCGGACAGCGTTTACTACCCGGCGTTTTAATTACAGAAGAAATGGTTGAACTACACAACCTTTTCAGTAGTTCCTGTTTCAGCAGTACCACTTGCAGTTTTGTTGGGAACGCTCTTCTTGCTTTCGCTGATGATAACCTCCAGTTCACTCACCAGATTAATCCACAACGGAAGCTTTGTCGCTATCGACATCGCTTTGCAGTAGTCGAAAAACTGAGACATTGCCTGAAGTACACCTGCACGGAATTTGGAAGCGGTATCTTCCTTCTTCATTTTGTCCAGCGCAATGCTTTTGGCAGTTCCTGTCTGAACAAAGAGCTCTCCAGCAGTTTCGAGTTCGGTAAGCAAACTCTGCAACCTGGTAGCAAACAAATACCCGGGAACCCGGATTACTTTTACCAGATGCTGAACGTGTGCCGCACGCTTTTCGTAAAGCTTGTTCCGCGAAAGAGACGACCCCATAAGCCCGAGAGTCTTCATTTCGGAGAGGCAAAACTCGCCAAGCTGCTTCTGATTCGGGTCGGTAGAGACGCTCAATACATCTATTTCCAACCGAAACCTGCGATAAACCATGCCATAGTCATCCTGCACCTTATTGAAGGTACCGACATCATCGCACGACTTCTTTTTGCCGATGCAAGCCACGAATTGCTCTGTCTGTGTTTGTAACTGCGCAAACTCTGTGATGGTTTGCAAATTCTCGATCCCGCATTTCTTCGTACAAACAATCATTTTGTTTGCACATGAGCCAACTTCCCAGTTAGACCCAAAAACTTTCTTCCCCACGATATTCATTTTTAAGGGGTGAAAATCAATATTCCTCACGAAACATCTCTTTCTGTTTAAATCAAATTTAAAACAACACAAAGAGAAACCAAATAGTGCACCCGTTGGGTGGAGAACAGAGAGAGAATTCAATTTTGCCGAAAGAATCCTATTCCCTTTCACATAAGCGCTTTATCTAAGAAACAAAGCACCCGATACAATCAGAAAAAAATCAAATACACAGAACACTATATACAAATAAAGATGTAATATCCTCCGTATTCACACTTATATTTTAAAATTGTACGACAAAGTTACAATAATAGTTTTGTTTGACAAATAGATATAAACAATAATCAATTAGAGAATTTTTTCATCAATAAAATTCATATCACACAATACAAAAGATAAAAAACAGAGAAAACATTCCAGTTTCACAAAAATACATATACCCAAACCCACAAACAGCATTTTTTTACAACAAATATGAGCAAAACAACTTACTCCAAAGCCCGACCAACGAGAATAAAACCTCATCGCGCACACAACATATTTTAATACAAATAATTTTACTGTCTCGGGATTAATGAATACTTTTGTCGCATCAAATTTAAAACAATGATCAGGAGTCTCTTGTAGTGCGCATCTATCAATGATTCAACATTTTACAATAGATTTATGAAATTAAAGTCTTTCTGTTGCCGCGGAAAGACTTTTTTTTATGCGCATCTGCTCCGGAAGAGGAAGAGTTGTTTGAGGAGTAAGAGAAGGCGGCATCCTACCAAAAATCAGCATTTAAAGGGCGTTTAAAGGGCGTTTAAACCAAACATATCCTGCTTTCTGAAGAATCTACTTTTTCCACGATAATTTAGTAGGCAATAATCGGAGTGAGGCCATGAGAGAAAGTTATCATCACCCAATACACGGGCGTTAAACAGATATGATCTACCTTATTTAAGCCTCTTTAAATAAGAAGCCGCCACCGGGCTCCCCAATTTATTAGCCTGCATCCAGTCTTTTTCGGCCTCCTCTTTTTTGCCGGAATAATAGTAGCAAATACCACGATTTATGAGTGTTGCCGCATTATCCGGCTTCATAATTAAAGAGGCAGAGTAATCTTTTTCGGCTTCATTGTATTTTTTCAGCTTAAAATAGGAGTCTGCCCGGTTTAAATAATAAAACCTGAGATAGAAGGATTTTTGGGAAGAAAGAAGACTGTATTTTATGGCCAAAGTGTATTCGTTGATGGCAGATTGCAAATCGTTTCTTAATCTGAAGATTTCGCCGGTATAAAAAAAGAGTTCATCATCTTCGTTGTATATTCTTCTTGAATTTGAGAAAATGCGCAGGATGGAGTCGGAGCAATTATTCGATGAGACAGCCGACTTATAAAGCATATCATAATTTTCGCGAAGCAACGAGTCTAACCGGATGGACTGCACAAGCAACTTTGTTGCATTTCCGAAGTTGCCATTCTTTATCTCACTACCGGCATTGTTTGCTATTCTAATGGCAGCGTTTCTCACCTCCATATCTACCACAACAGGTTTCTTCTGACAAAACAGTGTGATTGAATTCAAAATAAAAACAAGTAAAAATACATTTCTCATCGTTTGGATTTTATTTGCTACGAAATATCTCAAATACCTTGTTGAAATGGAGAATATGACTTAATCAACCCTGACGCAAAACAACATCGGGTTGAGCTCCGTTAAACAAAGTCAAATTTTCATCAAAAATAACCGGAAATATTGGATTTTCCACTCCTGAAACACAAAATAGAGCAAATTTCTACGGCAAAAAGGATCATTCAATCAAAAAAAACCTATCTTTGTTCGCAAAATTACGAACAATGAAAATATCGCCCCGTAAGGTCATCACCGACGAACAGACACAGCTTGCCCGCTACGCCAAAGCGATGGGGCATCCGGTGCGCATCTTCGTGCTCGAAATGCTGGCCACACAATCGTGCTGCTACAGCGGCGATTTGTCGGATGTATTGCCGATTGCCAAATCGACCCTGTCGCAACACCTCAAGGAGCTGCGCGATGCCGGTTTGATTCAGGGCGAAATAGAGGCTCCCAAAGTAAAATACTGCCTCAACCGCGAAAACTGGAACGAGGCCAAAACGCTGCTTTCGGCGTTGCTGAACAAATAAAAAAATTTGCAAACAATGTTCGTATTTTTGCGAACTACGAATAAACAAACAACATAAAACCAGGAAACTATGAACATCAAAGTATTGGGAAGCGGTTGCAGCAAATGCAACATCCTCGAAAAAATGACCCGCGAAACTGTGGCCGAACTGGGTCTGTCGGCCGACATCAGCAAAGTAGATGATATAGTACAAATAATGGGCTATGGGGTAATGACCACGCCGGCATTGGTTATCGACGAAAAGGTGGTGCTCAGCGGTCGCGTTCCCACTATCCCCGAGTTGAAAGAGCTATTGAGTAAATAATCCTGAAAACGAATCGAAAGATGAAAACAATCAGACAAACCATCGCCCTGGTGTTGCTATTTACCGCTATTTCGATGTCGGCACAAACTGCCAAAAGCCGGATAAAAGCCTACTACTTTCACTTTACAGCCCGCTGTGTCACCTGCCAAACGGTAGAGGCAGAGGCCCGGAAAAATCTGAAAGATCTCGCCGGCAAAGATGTGGTGCTGCAATCGGTAAACCTCGATGAGCCAGCGGGCGAAGCTCTGGCCAAAAAGCTGGATGTATCTACCCAAACATTGCTGCTGGTAAACGGTGCGAAAAAAATCAACATCACCAACGAAGGGTTTATGTATGCCCGTTCCAATCCGGCCAAATTCAGGGCTGTGATGCAGAAAAAGATAGCTGAGCTCAATAAATAAAAAGACAAACATGGATTTTTTCAACGCGATACTCGAAAACAGCACTTTGCCCTGGCTCTCCGCCCTTGCGCTGGGTTTGATGACGGCCATTAGCCCCTGTCCTCTGGCGACCAACATCACGGCAGTGGGTTTTATCAGCAAAGAGCTGGAGAACCGCAACCGGGTTTTCATCAACGGGCTGCTATATACCCTGGGCCGCGCAATCAGCTACACCGGCGTGGCGTTGGTCATCTATTTCGGTGCCAATCAGTTTCAGATAGGGGGATTTTTGCAGCAATACGGCGAGAGAATGCTCGGGCCAATGCTCGTTGTTATCGGGCTTTTTATGCTCGATGTAATCCGCATCCAATTCCCCGGCATGGATAGGTGGAATGCCCGCATGCAGTCCAAAACGAAATGGAGCTACCTCGACGCCCTGCTTTTGGGGATGCTCTTTGCTCTGGCCTTTTGCCCCTACAGCGGTGTGCTCTACTTTGGCATGCTGATACCCATGACCGTTTCGGGCAGCTCGGGCCTCTGGCTTCCTGTGGTATTTGCGCTGGCCACAGGCCTTCCGGTGATACTCTTTTCGTGGGTGCTCGCTTATGCTGTGTCGCGCATCGGGAATATCTACAACCGGGTAAAAACGTTCGAATTCTGGTTCAGACGATTTATCGCGGTACTGTTTATCGGCACCGGAATCTATTACATTGTCCGGATGTTTCTCTGACACCGGCATTTCACCAAAAAAATATCGCTATGACACGAAAAATAATTCTGACAATCAGTCTGTTGTTTCTCTGGATTTTTGCCTACATCAATTTGCAGACAGTCACCGACTGGTTCATTTATTCTGTACTGAAACTCGAAGCCGGAACGCATCTGACCGAAACCATTCGCTTTTTCATCTTCGAAATGCCTAAAGTGATGCTCCTGCTGGCGCTCATTGTCTTCATTGTCGGCATTATCCGCTCCTATTTTTCGGCCGAAAAAACCCGGCAGATGCTCGAAGGCAAATCGCTCTTTACCGGCAATGTAATGGCCTCGGTGCTCGGCATTTTCACACCGTTTTGCTCCTGCTCGGCCATACCGCTCTTTCTCGGCTTTGTGGAGTCGGGCATACCGCTGGGGGTAACTTTTTCGTTTCTGATAGCCGCGCCCATGATCAATGAGGTGGCGATAATACTGCTGCTGGGGATGTTTGGCTGGAAAGTGGCGATAATCTATGTGCTCACAGGATTATCTATCGCCATTCTTTCGGGCTGGATAATCGGCAAACTGAAACTCGAACACTGGGTGCAGGATTGGGTGTATAAGACCCGCTTTGGCAAACAGGAGATATCAGAAACACACGAGAACCTGACAGAAAGGCTGAAATACGGCTACACGGCGGTTAGGGAAATTGTAGGCAAAGTGTGGATATATGTCGCACTGGGCATAGCGGTAGGTGCCGGCGCACACGGCTATGTGCCCGAAGAGTACATGGTTTCGCTCATGGGCAAATCGGCCTGGTACAGCGTGCCTCTGTCGGTGCTGATAGGCATTCCGCTCTATTCGGGAGCTGCGGGCATGATACCGATTGTATCTGTATTAATAGAAAAAGGTGCTGCATTGGGCACAGCTCTTGCCTTTATGATGGCAGTGATCGGACTCTCTCTGCCCGAAATGATTATCCTGAAAAAAGTACTGAAACTACCGCTCATTCTCACCTTCGCCGGTGTAGTGGCACTCGGCATACTGATTGTGGGATATCTGTTCAACTACATTTTTTAAAATCAGCTTGTAAAAATCGAAGATAAACTCTCCGTTTTGATTCTATATGCTTATCTTTGTTTCGATAGAAGATAAACAAGCGATGAAAAAACAGTTGACAACCACTCTTATTCTACTTTCGCTCATCCTGAACCTACAGGCAGGAAGAAAACCCGACTCTCAGATAGACTCGATTGTGAAAGACGGGATATCGAAACGGGCATTCCCCGGCTGCCAGGTGCTGGTGATGAAAGACGGAAAAACGATTTACGACAAATGCTTTGGCACATACACCTACGAGTCGAAGCAAAAGGTGCACCCCACAACAATGTATGATCTGGCTTCGCTCTCGAAAACATCGGCCACACTGCTGGCAATCATGAAGTTGTACGACGAAGGAAAGCTGAAGCTCACCGACAGAGCATCTCAGTATCTGCCGTTTCTGCGGGGCACCGACAAGGAGAGTCTCACCATCACCGACCTACTGCTGCACGAAACCGGATTGCCCGGCTCTCTCTTTTTCTACCGGAGCGTGCTCGAAAAAGGTGGAAAACGATTCAAACCCGGTCAGGTATCAACCACGTCCAACGCAGAGTTTTCACTAAAAATTGCCGATAGCATATACCTTAGCAGCCGTTTTCGGGCAGATGCGATGCAGATGATTGCCAACGCCCGCCTCAACGCGAAAACATTTGTGTACAGCTGCGTCAACTTTATTTTGCTGAAAGAGATTGCCGAGAGCATCAGCGGCACTTCGTTAGACCGCTACCTCGACCGCACGTTTTATCAGCCGATGAAGCTGAAACAAACAGCATTTTGCCCTCTGATCACCCACCCCAAAGAGGATATTGCCCCAACAATAAAAAACGACATTCTGCGCAATGGAATGATTCAGGGCTATGTGCACGACCCCGACGCCGCATTTCTGGGCGGGGTTTCGGGCAATGCCGGACTCTTTTCGACAGCCCGCGAAGTGGCAAAAATACATCAGATGTTGCTCAATCTGGGGACATTAGACGGACGACGCTACCTGAGCGAAGAGACCTGCCGGATTTTCACAACCACCACTTCTGAAAACGGAAGACGGGGTCTGGGCTTCGACAAGCCCAACACTATCGACCCCAACTCGAACCCGTGCAGCGCACTGGCTCCGGCAGAGATGTATGGCCACACAGGATACACCGGAACAGCCTGCTGGGTAGATCCGGTAAACAAACTAATCATCGTATTTCTGAGCAACCGCACCTACCCCGACGACGGTATGAACCGACTGGCGCGCCTCAAAATACGTCCGAAAATACAGGATGCCATTTATCAATCGTTGAAAAAATAGTTTATGCTGATGAAACAATATTTACATCTGACGCTGGCTCTGCTGCTCACTCTGTTTGCCGGCAGTTGCACACAGAAAACCCAACAGAGCAGCAACACCACTAAAACCACCACAACAGAGGTCGGAAAACCAGAGGCAAAAGCCGAAACAGCCCCCAATACGCCGGCACAAATTCTGGCAAAACCACAGATACCGGTGCTCTGCTACCACCGTATATCCGAAGGTAACAAAAGCGAATACACCGTGAGCCCCGCCACATTTACGGCTCACATAAAAGTGCTGGCCGACAGCGGATACCACACCGTTTCGCCCGATCAGCTCTACGACTATCTGCTCTACAACAAGCCACTGCCCGAAAAACCGGTAATGATTACTTTCGACGACTCGCGCTCCGAGCATTTCGATATTGCTGCGCCGTTACTCGAAAAATCGGGATTCAGAGGTGTCTTTTTTATCATGACCATCACCTACAACAAAAAGAACTACATGACCAAAGAGCAAATTGGTCAGCTGGCCAAAAGCGGTCACACCGTAGGCATGCACAGCTGGGACCACACCATGGTGCCTAAATACAACACCCCCGACGACTGGCAAAAGCAGGTTGTGTCCCCCAAAGAAAAACTGGAAAGCATCACCGGCGGCAAGGTCAATTACTGGGCCTACCCCAACGGCGTGTATGACCACAAGGGCGCTGCTGAACTAAGTAAACATTTTAAGCTTTCGTTTATACTGTCCACCAAACGGGACACCCTGCTCCCACTGCAAACCGTGCGCCGGATAATTGTGCCCGAATGGAGCGCGCAGGGATTACTCAAAGCCATGCGCAGAACATTTAAATAAAAACAATCACATAAAAAACAGATACACGATGAATAGAAAAATCGCCGTTGCACTATCGCTTACCACCCTGTTTATCCTCTGCGGATGCGCTCAAAGCAGTGATAAAAAGCCGGGGACACAGGCATCCGCTCAAACAGAAGAAAAAGAAAAAGAGAGCGAAATGCCCAAAGCAGAAGTGGTAGAACCCCTCTCCTACCAGAAAAAGCTCGAAGCCATTGCCAATGGCGATACCACCGGACTCTGGCCCGTAAAAAACCAGCCCGAACCACTGAAGGGAGCCATATTGCCCTTTAAACGAATCGTGGCTTATTACGGGAATCTTTATTCGAAGAGAATGGGGATTTTGGGCGAATATCCACCCAAAGAGGTTTGGAGACGGCTGAATGAAGAGGTAAAAGCCTGGGAAAAAGCAGATTCGGCCACGCCTGTGCAACCGGCTATTCACTACATCGCCGTGGTGGCGCAGGGAAGCCCCGGCAAAGATGGAAAATACCGGATGCGTATGCCTCAAAAACAAATAGATTCGGCTCTGACTATTGCTAAAATGGGGAATGCCATCCTGTTTCTCGATATTCAGGTATCCAAAAGCACTCTGCAACAAGAGGTGCCTCTGCTCGAAAAGTACCTGAAATTGCCACACGTTCACCTTGGCATCGACCCCGAATTCTCGATGAAAGATGGCAGCGTACCGGGGCGAAAAATTGGCACAATGGACGCCGGCGATGTAAACTACTGTACCGAATATCTGGCCAAACTGGTGAAAGAGAACAACCTGCCCCCAAAAATACTGATTGTTCACCGCTTCACACAAGGCATGGTACGCAAATACAAAGAAATAAAACTTCACCCCGAAGTACAAGTTGTGATAAACATGGATGGCTGGGGCGAACCGGTGTTGAAACGAAGCACCTACAAACTCTACATCCGCAAAGAGCCGGTACAGTTTACAGGTTTTAAATTATTCTACAAAAACGACCTGAAAAAGGCTCCACATGTGATGCTTACGCCATCCGATTTGATGAAGCTGAAGCCTCAACCCATATATATTCAGTATCAGTAAATAAACATCAGAATAGACAAACCCCTGTATATCTTAAAAATATGCGGGGGTTTGTTGTATACAAAAAAACCATTTACTTAATCCGTGGCCGGGTATTCTTCTACTAACTAACGCGAGAAAAGTGATAAATATAATGGATTTTTAACGCTATGTAATGAACTTATGTTCATATAATACCCTATATTTGCACCGAAAAGCAAAAAAAGAAATAAAATATGCCACGCCCCAAACAAGACCGGAAGGTAGGGAATCCGCCTGTAATGCAAGGTTTTAAACCCTTTGGCATTCCCCGCCACGCGCTGGAGTCGGTTATACTCCATTTCGACGAATACGAAACAATTCGCTTGCTCGACCACGAAGGGCTGACACAGGAACAGGCTGCCGAAAAGATGAATGTATCCCGACCAACGCTTACCCGCATTTACGAAAAAGCCCGCAGAACCATCGCATCCGCTTTTGTAGAGGGAAAGATGATATTGATAGAAGGCGGGCAAGTGCAGTTCGACAAACAGTGGTACCGGTGCAACCGATGCTTCAAGCTGATAGGCGGACTTGAGAATCATGTACCCTGTGAAGGATGCTCTACTTACGGAAATCAGGAGCTTACTCCTCTGAATAAACAAAACGAACAAGAATGAAATTAATCGTATTATCAGACAACAACAAACAGGATGAGTCGCTCGAATCGGAACACGGATTGAGCATCTACCTGGAAACAGAACATGCAAAATGCCTGCTCGACACAGGCGCCGGCGACATATTTATCCGCAATGCGGAAAGGCTGAATATCGACCTCAAAGAGGTGGATTATCTCTTTATTTCTCACGGACATGCCGACCACATTGGCGGATTGCCATATTTTCTGGAAATCAACAAAAAAGCCAAAATTGTGATGCCCCGGAAAGCATTGACACAAACATATTATTCGAAACGCATTGGAGAACGCAATATATCAATAGATTTCGACATTACCCCGTATCTGGCCCGTGTGATTTGGGTGGATGAACATACAACAATAGACGAAGATATCCAGGCATTTATCTGCAAAACAGACAAATACAAACAGCCAGCAGCAAATACAACACTGTATAAGAGAGACGTATCGGAACTACAACCCGACGATTTCGATCACGAGATGGTGGTGTGCATTGGGCTCAACCACCAATTGGTATACACCGGTTGTGCACACAAAGGATTACTGAACATTCTCGAATCGGTGCGCGGGATAACCGAAAAGCAGGTATCGCGCATCGTAGGTGGTTTTCATCTGCCCGATGGAGCTAATGGTCGTTGCAGCGAAACAGACGAAGAGCTGGCCGCTATTGCAGAATACCTCAAAGATAATTTCCCTTATTCAGAAATATTCACCGGACATTGCACCGGACAATATGCTTACAACGAATTGCAAAAAACGTTGCAAACACAGTTAACGCAATTCTACACAGGATTCGAATTACAAACCACTTAAAATTTTCAACGCATGTCGAAATTAAATGGGTTAGGACCAAACAACGAAGGCCGTGATGCAGGCAGAGGACTCGGACTTTGCAAAACAAAAGGAAATGAAGCCCACACCTTCTACCCGCTGGGCGTAGGGATGGGAAAAAGAAGACAAGCCGGACAAAACCCGAACAAAAGAACCAATAAATAAACAAGATAATGAAAATAGCAGTACCAACCAAAGAGAACAAGCAGATTGATGCCCACTTCGGACATTGTGCTTTCTACACCATTTACACTGTATCCGAGGACAGAAAAACTGTCACATCAGAAATCATGCCATCGCCACAAGGTTGTGGGTGCAAATCGAATATCGCCGAAATATTTCAACAGCAAGGCATTCGCACCATGCTGGCCGGAGGAATAGGCGACGGCGCCATCAACAAACTAAAGGCTCACGGGGTAGAAGTGATTCGCAATTGCGACGGAAATGTAGACGAACTGTTGCACAGCTATCTGCTGGGCGAGATTGCAGATAGTGGCAGCAATTGTGCTGCGCACGAACACGGTCATACCTGCAACCACGACGAGTAAGCTATGATTGTGCACGAATATTCGTTCAGAGTAAAGTATCCCGATACCGATTTAATGGGTACAGTGCATCATTCGAACTACGCCCGGTATTACGAAGCGGCTCGCTGGGAGCTGTTTCGCAGTATAGGTGTACCCTATAAGTCGGTTGAAAATGCGGGATATATGTTGCCGGTTACGCGGATGAATTTCAGGTTTATAAAAACAACCGGCTACGACGAAAAACTGAGGGTAGTAACCCGACTGAAAGCCATAAAAGGGGTGAGAATCTGGTTTACCTATAAGCTATACAACGAGGCGAATGAACTGATAAACGAAGCCGAAACAGAATTGGCATTTGTAGATTCGGAAAGCTGGAAACCGTGTATCCCACCCGATTTTGTATCCATGGCTATTGAAAAATTCAGATTGTCGGTTTGCCTGCCTGGATGAGAATTGAGCTTCGATGATTGTCCACAAGAAAGCGACGAAATAAGTGGTAACTTCAGCGAGAGGGATAGTAGCGGATAGCCCACAGCCGGCTGCAAAAGACAGAAAATGAGCTTAATGCTGAACCGGCGAGGACTATGAGCGGATAGCCCGGCCCCCTAAGGGGCTCGCCCAAAATAAAAAAAGACTGACGCGTTGATGGTGTCAGTCTTTTTTTGTGATAATATTGTGCGCCGGTTTTAGGCGTCGATATTGGCATAGGTGGCGTTGGCTTCGATAAACTCGCGGCGAGGAGCCACCTCTTCGCCCATAAGCATCGAGAAGATGTGATCAGACTCGGTGAGGCTTTCGATAGTGACCTGACGCAATGTGCGCGTTTCTACATTCATGGTGGTAGCCCAGAGTTGCTCGGCGTTCATTTCTCCCAAACCTTTGAATCGTTGTGTGTGCACAAGCTGTTCGTTGCCATTGGCATATTTGAGGATAAATGCCTGACGCTGTTGGTCGTTCCAGCAGAACTCCTCGTTTTTGCCACGCTTGCAGAGGTAGAGCGGAGGTGTGGCAATATATACGTAGCCGTTTTCGATAAGCGGCTTCATGTGGCGGAAGAAGAAGGTGAGAATAAGCGTGGTAATGTGGCTTCCGTCCACGTCGGCATCGGTCATGATGATGATTTTGTGGTAGCGGAGTTTCGTAATGTTGAGCTCTTTGCTATCTTCGGCAGTACCGATGGTAACGCCCAGGGCTGTGTAGATATTTCGGATTTCTTCGCTTTCGAGCACCTTATGTTGCATCGCTTTCTCTACATTCAGGATTTTACCGCGCAGTGGGAGGATAGCCTGGAAGTTACGGTCGCGGCCCTGTTTGGCTGTACCGCCCGCAGAATCTCCCTCGACGAGGAATATTTCGCATTTTTCGGGTTCGCGGTTAGAGCAGTCTGCCAGTTTTCCGGGCAGTCCGCCTCCGGTGAGGGGCGATTTGCGTTGTACCATTTCGCGGGCTTTGCGGGCAGCGTGGCGTGCAGTAGCGGCAAGAATCACCTTATCTACAATCTGTTTGGCCTCTTTGGGATGCTCTTCGAGGAAGTTGCCCAACGCTTCGCCGATGGCCATATCTACGGCACCCATAACCTCGTTATTACCCAGCTTGGTTTTGGTTTGTCCCTCAAACTGAGGTTCCTGTACCTTTACCGAAATAACAGCTGTGAGGCCTTCGCGGAAGTCGTCTCCACTGATTTCAATTTTAACTTTGTCGAGCAGTTTGGAGTCTTCGGCATATTTTTTGAGTGTACGGGTGAGCCCACGACGGAAACCCGAAAGGTGAGTACCCCCTTCGATGGTGTTGATATTGTTGACAAACGAATATACGTTTTCGTTGTACGAAGTGTTGTATGTCATGGCCATTTCTACCGGAATACCCTGTTTCTCGCAGTTGATGTGGATAACATTATCCATAAGAGGCTCGCGCGATTCATCGAGAAAGCGAACAAACTCTTTAAGACCTTCGGTTGAGAAGAACTCCTCTTTGCGGGGATTTCCATTTTCGTCGGGGTGGCGTTTGTCGGCTAAAGTCAGATGAATCCCTGCATTCAGATAGGCCAGGTCTCTCAGACGGGCAGCAAGTATGTCCCATTTGTATTCGCCTACGATAAAAATGGATGTATCCGGTTTGAAGGTTACAGAAGTACCTGTTTGGTCTGTTTCTCCAATAACAGAGACCTGATTGAGCGGTTTTCCGCAAGAGAATTCCTGCATGTGAACTTTGCCATCTCTTTTGACTTCGGCCCGCAGGTAAGTAGAGAGCGCATTTACGCAGGAAACCCCCACACCGTGCAAACCTCCGGAAACTTTGTATGAATCTTTGTCGAATTTACCTCCGGCATGCAGAACTGTAAGTACCACTTCGAGAGCCGATTTTCCCTCTTTTTCGTGGAAATCGACAGGAATACCGCGACCGTCGTCGACCACAGTTATTGAATTGTCTTCGTTGATGATTACTTCGATATTTTTACAGTGACCTGCAAGTGCCTCATCGATAGAGTTGTCTACTACTTCGTATACCAAATGGTGAAGACCTTTTTGTCCGATGTCACCGATGTACATGGCCGGGCGTTTTCTTACCGCTTCGAGACCCTCCAAAACCTGAATGCTATCTGCCGAATAGGAACTGCTTCCGTTATTCAAAATTTCTTCTGACATAATTTAATGGATAATAATCAATTAGTTACACACAAAACGGGATGCGGGAAAAAGTTCCTGTTTTTCGTTTTGCAAAAAGTCAACAAATATAGACATTTTTACGCGAATACAGTGCAAAAAAATGGAATTAATCCGAATGTCGGACTACAATTATGTATAAAAATTGTACTTTTGCGCCTCTGTCTTAGCTATATTCTCTTAAAATTGTGTTTATGGATAAAAGATTTTCCGTATTTCTTTCGATCGTAGCAATGCTTCTCCGTGTTTTTGCAATCGGAGTGGCTATGTTGATGCTTTCGAGATTGGTTTTCATGTTTATTTACGGAGATGGAGATGAGCTTAGTCTGTTGTGGAAAGATGTGCTGACAGCGTTTCGGATTGGGGTTATTTTTGATATTAAAGTACTGTCATTCGGCTTGTTACCTCTGTATCTGCTTGCTTTGTCGCAACTTGTTAAACAGGCGGTCATACAGCAGGAAAAAATCAGAAAGATCGTAAGTGGGTATAGCCTGTTTCTTCTTTCGCTATACGCAATTATTTCAGTCATCGATTTTAATTTTTTCAGGTTTTTCAATACCCGCATCAGTGTGCTGATGTTTGGTGTAATTGAGGATAACACAACGGCTGTTTTGAAGTCTGTGTGGACAGAATATCCGGTTGTCTGGATATCAATAGCTCTGGTAATATTTTGTTATATCCTGCATAAGCTCATTGTCGGTCAGTTGAAAAAGATGGATGGAGAATTGACGGTAAAAAACAACGCGATGAAAGTGGGTTTGGTGCTTCTGTTTACCGGTCTCTATTTTCTGGGATTAAGGGGGAGCATATCAATGGCTCCGCTGGATGTAAGACATACTACTATTTCTTCAAGTTCATTTGTTAATGCGCTGACACTGAATGGTGTGTTTGCGTTGAAGACTGCCTATACAGATAAACAGAGATCAGAAATCAACACCGATATACAGGCCATGCTCAGTCGGTATGGGTTCGATTCTGTCTCACCGGCACTGGAGAGTTATCTGGGTAAAAAGATGAGCGGAAAGGATAGTTTGGCCCGTAATCTGATAACTGAAACGGGCAAAAATGAGTTTCTGGATAAAAATCCGCCCAATGTGGTTTTTATTATCATGGAAAGCATGAATGGCTATTACCTTGATCTTCACAGTCGCGAAAGCAATTTGCTTGGACAGCTGGAACAGGAACTTCCTGACTGTTATGTTTTTCGCAATTTTCTCTCTTCGGGAGAACTGACCATCTTTTCGCTCGAAGGGCTGCTGGCCGGAACTCCATTAGCACCGATTTCACAATCGGTATATCAAAACAGAATTCTAACTTCGTCGGTGGCTCTACCATACAAAGAGCGAGGGTATCAAACGGCTTTCGTTAGCGGTGGCGAAATGGGGTGGCGAAATCTGGATAAGTTTGTCGCTAATCAGGGTTTTGACTCTATAGAAGGCAAAACGGTGCTTGAGAAATATTATCCCGGGGCTGCAACCTGCGAATGGGGAGTTCACGACGAATATACATTTCGTCGGATATATGAGATACTAAGCAGTGAGAAATCATCCCGCCCCCGTTTTGTGGTTGGGTTTACCATCTCCAATCACAGTCCGTATCAAACACCCGAAAGCTACAAAAGCTATCCGCTTTCGCTAAGTAAGCAGATGAAATCGGGGCTGAAAGTTCCTGCTGAAATCGCCCGTAAAAATTTTCTGGCATATCAGTATGCAAATGATTGTCTGGGGCGTTTTATCAGGCAAATCCGCAATTCGCCTCTGGGGGAAAATACGATTATAGCAGTCACCGGCGATCATGCAAACCACTTGCTTTACGATTTTACAGACCGTGACAATCTCAAAAACTTCAGTATTCCTTTTATTCTTTATGTACCCGAAAAGTATAAGCCTGAAGGGAAAAGGGATACAAAGGTTTTTGCTTCTCACAAAGATGTTTTTCCAACTCTGTTTAATCTTTCGCTTTCGCAGGCCAAATATGTGAAAACGGGTGAAGACCTTTTCTCGCCTCAGGCAAAAGATAATTTCGCTATATACAACTACTCTATAGCTATGAATTCGGCCGGTTGTGTCGATTTTCGTAAGTCGCCTCTATTCTTCCGATGGGAGAATAAAGAATCAGAACGTCTAGTTGCCGCAGATCAATCAAAAGATAAAAATATAGATATGCTCTATCTTAAATCGCGGGCATATGTGGCTTCTATGAGTTACTATATTATGGATGAGTTGAATAGCCGGAAGATTGGAGAATGATGCGATTGTGCAGAGCCTATCTCGCAAAGGTAATGCAAACAGGTGCTCCAACCCTGATCTGCATCCCGGTTTCTGAGAGTGCGCCGGTTTTTGTATCGCGTTTGAAAACTACAATATTATCGGAGTATTGATTGGCTACCAGCAGATATTGTCCATCGGGAGTAATGGCAAAGTTTCTCGGACCGGAACCGCCACAGGGCAGCTGACTTTTGAAAATAATCCGGCCATCTTTTTGCACCCCGAAGCAGGTAATATCATTGGCCCTTCCCCGGTTTGTTGCATACAAAAACCGGCCATCAGGCGAGAGGTGAATGTCGGCAGCGCCGGTTTCGATTCCGGGTTTGGTTACCACAGTGCTCTCCTGAACTACCGATAAGCGCCCCCGCTTTAGTGACAATACCGTAAGCGAACCATCCAGTTCCTGCAAAACATACGAGTTTTCTCCATTTCGGCTGAATGCCAGATGGCGTGGACCACTCCCTTTTTTTAGAGTAACTGAATCGCAGGGAGTAAGTATGTCGGCTGAACGAGATTGCCTGTTGTAGCGGTACAGGATCACTTTGTCTGTGCCCAAGTCGCAGACAGCAAGGTATTTGCCATTGGGTGTAAGGATAGTCTGGTGCACATGTGGCGAACTCTGTCGGGTGGGATGCGAGCTGCGTCCGGTATGTTTCAGGAGTTGCTGCACCGCAGATAGCGAGCCATCGTTGTTTCGACCCAGAACAGATATTGAACCATCGGCATAATTCGCGGTAAATACATGGTGTTTTGCAGCTGCTATATAGCAGGGAGATGCCCCGCGGGCCGCCACACGATTGATAAGTGTAAGGCTATCTGTGCCGGAAGTAAATCCAAAGGCACTAACAGTGCTTGTTTCCGCATTTTGATTGACCGCGTACAACTGTTTTCTGTCGGGAGACAAAGCTAAATAGCTGGGATTTATCACATTTCGGGCCACAAGAACAGGGGTAATCGTCTTTTCGCTAAAGTCTGTTTTACAGAGATAGATACCTTCGCTTTTTCCGGTATTTGTATAGGTTCCGATAAAAAAGCGGTATTTTCGGGAATAACATTCCGCGGAAAAGAGAAGAGCTGCGATGAGAAGCAGTGAGAGATGTTTATTCATGACATGACAGCGTTTAGCAGATAAAAAAAACGGACAACCGACAGCGAAAGCTGAAAGTTGTCCGTCAGTTATTTCAATACAGCAATGCTGAATCAGAGCGCATTTTCTGCAATCAGGTATTCTGCAATCTGAACCGCATTGAGCGCTGCACCCTTCTTAATCTGATCGCTTACGCACCAGAAGGTGAGGCCATTGGGGTTAGAGATATCTTTGCGCAGACGACCTACGTGTACAGGGTCTTTGCCCGAAAGGAACAACGGCATAGGATATTTCTTTTCAGCCGGATTGTCGATCATCTCTACACCGGGAGCAGCTTCGAATGCTGCACGAGCCTCTTCTACAGAAACAGGACGCTCAGTCTCTACCCATACACTCTCGGAGTGAGCACGAAGAGCAGGAACACGCACACAGGTAGCACTTACCTCTACATCCGAATGCATGATTTTGCGGGTTTCGTGGTACATCTTCATCTCCTCTTTGGTGTAACCGTTGTCGGTAAACACATCAATCTGAGGGATAAGGTTGTAAGCCAACTGATACGCAAATTTGCTTACGGTCACCTCTTCGCCTGCCAATACCTGTTTGTATTGCAGTGCAAGTTCGTCCATCGCAGCAGCACCGGCACCCGACGCGGCCTGATAGGTAGAAACGTGTACGCGTTTGATGTGCGACAGATTTTCGATAGCCTTCAATGCTACAACCATTTGGATAGTTGTACAGTTGGGATTGGCAATAATTCCGCGCGGACGATCTTTGGCATCGGCAGCATTTACCTCGGGTACAACGAGAGGAATGTCTGTATCCATACGGAAAGCCGATGAATTGTCAATCATAACAGCGCCAAATTTGGTAATATCCTCAGCGTATTCTTTCGAAATACTTGCGCCTGCAGAGGTGAAGGCAATGTCAACGCCCTTAAAGTCGTCGTTGTGTTGAAGGAGTTTCACTTCGATTTCCTTACCGCGGAAGGTGTATTTAGCGCCTGCACTGCGTGCCGAACCAAATAATACCAACTCATCCATAGGGAAATTTCTCTCTTCGAGAACGCGGAGGAATTCTTGTCCTACCGCACCGCTTGCGCCAACAATAGCTACTTTCATTTTTTTACCTTTAATTATTAATTTATGATTGAAATATCTTAGAAATGAAAAAAATTGAGTTATTTTTGCCGCTCAAAAACTGGCTAAACAACCGATTTAGTGCAATTTGAGTACAAAAATACAACAATTTAAAGAAATACACACCTCTGATGAGAAAAATTGTAACCATACTGCTCTTTCAATGCTGTTTTACAGCCTTTTCGCAATGGAAAGATGATTTTACGGACGGGAATTTCACCTCAAATCCTGCGTGGAGCGGCTCGAGTGAGCTTTTTACAGTAAATGCGACCCAACAATTACAAACAAATGCCTCAGTTGCCGGCAGTGCATACCTGACACTACCACATAGTCTCTACAAAGGCAACAGGTGGAACATCTGGACCAAACTGGCATTCAACACCTCATCCAATAATCTGTGCCGTATATATATAGCCTCTGATAACGCCAATCCGGCACTGGCACAATCGGCTTATTATGTGCAAATGGGCGGAACAAACGATAAAATATGTCTGGTGAAAAAAACGGGCAATACCACTGTCGAGATTATACCCGGCATCGACAAGGAGTTGGATAAAAGCTCTGTTTCGATGCATGTGAGGGCAGAGCTTACCCATCAGTCGGTGTGGCGACTCTACGTAAAATACAGCACCGATGCCGATTATGTTTTGAAAGGCGAATACACCGACAACTCGCTGCTGAAGGGAGAATATACCGGCATTCAGTGTACATATACGTCGAGCTATGGCAAATCGTTTTACTTCGACGATTTGAGTATCGACTCCATTCCGGAAAAAGACATTACTCCACCTTCAGTCACTGATTTTCAGTTGGTGGACAGCAAAACGCTCACACTCCGGTTTTCGGAGCCGGTGGATGTAAGCGCGGCTTTTTTTATTTTGAATGGGACTGTTTCTCCATCGGCAGTGATCCTGAGCAGCGATGCCCAAACGGCCACCTTGACTTATGCCACAGAATTCACACCGGCTAGGTCGTATGCGCTGTCTGTCACACAGATAAAAGATTTGAGCGGCAACACAATGGCAGCGCAAAGTTTTCCGTTTATCTACTACCCCACTGTTGCCAACGCGACGGCAGGAGATGTTGTTATCAGCGAAATTATGGCCAATCCGACCCGGGCTGCGGGATTGCCCGAAGCAGAATATATTGAGTTGTACAACAATCGAACCGACGCGCAGGTAAATCTCTCGGGTTGGAAGCTATTCTACGGAGAGAAGGGATATCCTATACCTGATATGCTACTCAGGCCGGGGCAGTTTGTCGTATTGTGCAGTGCCGCCAACAGCAGCAGGTTCAGCGCCTCTGTTTCCAAAGCGGGCATGGAGAGTTTTCCGACACTGGCCAACAGCGGCAAACTGCTCTATTTGCAAAGCGCACAGGGAGAAGTAGTTTCGTTTGCCGAATACAGCGATACCTGGTATGGCGACGACTTCAAAGCCAAAGGCGGATTCTCCCTCGAATGCATAGATACTCAAAACCGAAGCGGTTCTGCAACCAACTGGCGTGCCACAAACGACAGTAAAGGGGGTACACCGGGTGTCGCAAACAGCATTACGGCAGTCAATCCAGACACAGAGAGACCCGTAGTTTCGCGAACATCTCTCGTCGGAAATGACACAATTATCATAACATTCAGCAAACCCATGCTGAAATCATCTCTGGAAACTATGACAAATTATCAGCTTTCACCAAACCGCATCGGACTGAAAAGCCTGAAGGCCTCTTACCCGGTAAGCAATGCTGTGGTGCTGGTGTTGTCGGATAGCATTCGCCGGAGCGAAGTGCTGAATCTGAAGCTGCAACAGCTGTTGTGCATTTCCGGCAATCCGCTTGCGGCTGAGAGCGGCATAAAAGTGGCACTAACCGAACAACCGGAAGAGGGCGACGTGATTATCAACGAAATTTTGTTTAATCCCAAAGGCAATGCGTCTGATTATGTGGAGATTTTCAACCGCTCCAACAAGGTTGTCGATTTATCAAAACTTTATATCACATCGAAAAAAACTGACGGAACACTCAATAGCGGCAACCTGATTTCGGAACTCACATCGCCTCTTTTTCCCGGAGAATATCTGCTACTCACTACCGATAAACAGCAATTAACAGAGCAGTATGATTGCAAAAATCCATCGGCTTTGCTTCAGTTGCCGGCATTGCCATCTTTGCCCGATGCTGAGGGTAATGTGGTTTTGGCAAATAGCTCGGCACAAGTGATTGACGCTCTCGTTTACAGCGAAAAAATGCACCATCCCACTGTGAAAAATGCCGGGGGCGTGGCTCTTGAACGTATCAGCCCATCTGTGAGTGGTGCCAATCCTGCAAACTGGCAGTCTGCCTCCTTCGAATCGGGATACGGGACTCCCGGCTATGCCAACTCGCAGCAGGCGAATACATTAGATGGGGAAAAGAAAGGATTTTGGCTCGAAAACGAAACCGTAACACCCGACAACAACGGTCGCGACGATTTGCTACACATTGGCTACCGGCTCGACGAAGCTGGTTACACCGCCAATGTTCGTGTCTATTCGCCCACCGGGAAATTAATTTCTCAACTGGCTACCAACCAAATACTTGGCATTGAAGGGTCCCTGAGCTGGAATGCCACTGATACAGCCAATAAGCTGGTTTCCCCGGGTGTATATGTGTTGTTTGTCGAATACTACAAAACCAATCGGGCAGCTGTAAGAAAGAAAATGGCCGTAGTTGTTGGCAATTAAGGGGTTGCAAAACTGTTAATTGTACCCAATCGCTATCCATTATTTCATTTATTTGTACAAAAAAATGATTACTTTTGCCTCAATCAAGTAAAAACCCTGTAAACCCAATGAAAACAATCGTTTTTGCCACCAACAATAAGCATAAATTAGAAGAAGTGTCAGACATCTTGAAGCATAGAATCAACATACTAAGCCTGTCTGATATCGGATGCATCGAAGACATTCCAGAAACCGGTTCGACACTCAACGAGAATGCTCTGCAAAAGGCAAGATATGTAAAAGAGAAATTCGGTTACGATTGCTTCGCCGACGATACCGGCCTTGAGATTGAGGCGTTAAACAATGCCCCAGGGGTCTATTCGGCCCGTTACGCAGGTCCTCAACGCAACGCAACAGATAATATGCGCAGAGTGATGGAAGAACTTGCGGGGGAAACTAATCGCAAAGCTCAATTCCGCACAGTAATTGCGCTAATATCTGAGGAAGAAGAGTTTTTGTTTGAGGGCAAAGTGCCCGGACACATCACCGAAACGCAGTCTGGCAGCGAAGGATTTGGGTACGACCCCATATTCTGCCCCGATGGATACAACGAAACCTTTGCCGAAATGGGGACAGAAGCCAAGAATAAAATCAGCCACCGGGCACTGGCCGTACAAAAGCTGATTGCATTTTGGGAGAAATAACAACGACAAAAAACCGAAATCAAACAAACTGAAAATGAGATATATATCAATCATAACTTTGTTGTTTATTGCAACAATAATCAGGGCCGAAATTCCGGTTGGCAGCTGGCGAACACATCTCATGTATTCGTCGGTTACACAGGTTGCCGAATCTGCCGATAAAGTATATGGATTGTCTGATGGGGCCCTCTACTCTTACGACAAAGAGGACAATAGCATCGAGCAATACAGCAAAATCAATGGACTGAGCGACAATAAGATATCTCTTATTTCGTATAGCCCCGAAAATAAGATGCTGGTGATAGGATACGACAACTCAAATATCGACTTGCTGACAGACGAAGGAAAAATCATAAATATTCCAGACATAAAGAATCTGACAGTCGGGTACGATAAAACAATTAACCGGATAGAATTCAGCGGCAAAAAAGCCTATTTATCAATGGCTTATGGTGTATCAATTATTAATCTCACCAAATACGAGATTTCGGATTCGTATACCTATCGTATCAATACTTTTTCGACAGCCATATACGATGGAAAGATTTTTGCGGCCACCGATAGAGGCATTTATGCTGCGCAAACAAATACGAATTTGATTGATTTCTCAAACTGGAGCTCATACAACGCATTGGTTGTCAAAGACTTTGAACTTTATGGAGGCAAACTGGCAGCATTGACCAAGAGCAGCGAGGTCTTTATAATTGATGGAAGTGGAATAAATAAAATATACACAAGCAGCACCAATCTGACTAATTTATTGTCTGTTGGAACAAATCTTGTCGCTTTTGGAGAAACACAAATAACAGTTTTCAAAGATTTCAACAACCAGATTACGTTCCCTACCACCAATCTGTATTTTGCATCAGGCATAAGTTCTATCCAATCTATCTGGATTGCATCCGGACAAAACGGAATAAATAAAATGAATATTTCTGATTCCGGCCTGAATACTGAAGCCCTGAATATCAAACCGGAAGGCCCACTGGCCAACAGCCCCTACCGCATGAGATTCAGCGGCAGCAAGCTGATGGTTGTGGGAGGTGGAGCCTGGGATGACCGGTTTAAAATGAAAGGTATGATTATGTTTTATGAAAATGAGAAATGGACATATATCAATATCGATACAATAGAAGTCCCACTTGGCGTTCGCGACCTGGTTGATATTATTGAAGACCCTAAAGAAACAGGGCATATCTACGTGGCTTCATACGGAGAAGGCTTGTATGAATTCCGGAACAACAAACTGGTAAAAAGACATACATTTGATAACAGCGCACTTGAAACAATCTACCCGGGTCACCCCAATTACATAAGAATAGACGCGCTCTGTTTCGACAAAGACGGAAATCTGTTTATGGGCAACGGAGGAATTTCCAACACGCTTAAATGCCTGACTAAGGATAATCAATGGATCACCTTTACCTATTCCGATATCGCGAATAAGCACGGGCTATTGCAAATTATTCAATCGAAAAAGGGTGTCTATTGGCTGGTAAACGGACGGGTAAATTCAGGAATATTTGCCTTCAATACTAACGGGACACTCAACACTCAGGTAGATGATAAATTCATCTATCGGTCTGAATTTATTTACCTCGATAATCTGGAAGAGAAATCTTTCAAGGCAAACAATTACTATTGCATTGCAGAAGATAAAAACGGTGCCATGTGGGTAGGAACCAGCGCCGGGCCAATTGTATTTAACAACACATCAAAGGTATTCGAAACAACATTTACCTGCTCCCGCGTGAAAGTTCCCCGCAACGATGGCACAAATCTGGCCGATTATTTGCTCGAAAACGAAAAGATTAAGGCCATTGCCGTAGATGGTGCAAACCGCAAGTGGATAGGTACTGAGGCGAGTGGGGTATATCTTGTGAGTGAAAACGGGCAACAGACAATTCAACATTTTACATCGGAAAACAGCCCGCTTATTTCAAACAAAATTTTATCAATTGCCATTAATCCCAACACGGGAGAGGTGTTTTTTGGCACAGACAAAGGAATTACAGCTTATCGCAGCGAGGCAATAGAGGGGAAAAAGAGTTTCTCCGACGTCTACGCATTCCCCAATCCGGTGCGCCCCGAATACAACGGTCTGATAACTATAACCGGATTAAAATACGAATCAACAGTAAGAATCACCGACATCTCCGGCAATTCTATCTTTGAAGGGACATCCAAAGGAGGACAGATAACCTGGAACGGAAGAAACAGAAGTGGAGAAAAAGTTGCAACGGGAGTATACCTCGTGTATGCAGCTACGTCTGACGGATTAGAAGGTATAGTCTCTAAGATTCTGATTGTAAAATAGATTAATCAACAACTGAAAGTCTTTTCTTTCTTTCACGCGAAGCTTAAAGGAGTTTAATTCCAACCCGATTAATATCAATTCGATTAAAAATCAGTAACTTTGCGGCCGATTTAACTCAAATGTCATGACAAATTTCCATTTCTCCTCATTTGTTCATCAGCAAGCTGAAAAATACAACCAGAAAATAGCATTCCGACACAAAGACGAAACTCAAAACCGATGGATTTTGACGTCTTGGTCAGATTTTTCAAAACAGGTAAAAATGGCAGCAAAAGCCTTTGCCGCAATGGGCGTAAACGAGGAAGAAAATATTGCCATATTTTCTCAGAATAAGCCCGAGATATTTATTTCAGACTTTGCGATGTATGCCAACAGAGCCGTGTGCGTGCCCATGTATGCAACCAGCTCTATCAGTCAGATAGACTATATTATTACCGATGCAGAGATATCAATCGTATTAGCAGGCGAGCAGGAGCAATACGAAAAAACTTTTGAACTCATTGGCAAAAACCCATTTCTAAAAAGAATCATTGTATTTGATTCTAATGTAAAATTACACGAAAACGACAAATCGTCTCTCTATTTTTCTGATTTCCTGAAAATGGGAGAAAGCAACGAGTTTGAAGCCCTGGTTAAGGAGCGGACAAACCGGGCATCTGAAGAAGATTTGGCCAATCTGATATACACATCGGGCACCACCGGAATTCCCAAAGGGGTAATGATTACCCACAAAAACTACATCGAGTCGATGCGCATCCACGATATCCGGCTGTACGAAACTACAGAAAATGATGTATCACTTTGCTTTTTGCCTCTAACTCATATTTTTGAAAAAGCATGGAGCTATTTCTGTCTTTTCAAAGGGGTAGAAATCGCTATAAACCTGAGGCCCATAGAGGTACAGCAGACATTGCGTGAAATAAGACCAACAATCATGTGTAGCGTTCCCCGCTTTTGGGAGAAGGTTTATTCCGGAGTTCAGGAAAAGATAGCCCAATCGGGTACCATATCTCAACTAATCATGAACAGCGCTCTCAAAATAGGTACCATCCGCAATCTGGAATATGCCCGGAACGAACAAAAAGCACCCTTCTACATCGAATGGAGTTACAAATTATTCGACCGAATTGTATTTCAGAAGCTGAAAAAGACAATTGGTATCGAGAACGGGAACTATTTCCCGGTGGCGGGTTCTCCTTTATCAGATAAAATAAATATTTTTATGCACGCCTGTGGCATTGATATCCTGTATGGATACGGACTAACGGAAACAACAGCAACAGTATCCTGCTTTTTCAAGAAAGGTTATCAGATTGGAACAGTAGGCGTGGAAATGCCCCGTATAGAAGTAAAAATCGGCGAAAACAACGAGATAATGGTCAAAGGCAACACCGTAATGAAAGGTTACTACAAAAAACCGGAAGATACGGCTCAGGTATTGTCGGAAGACGGATGGTTCAAAACCGGCGACGCAGGGCTCTTGTCGGACAATGGAGTAATCACCATAACCGAAAGAATAAAAGACCTCATCAAGACCTCAAACGGCAAATATGTTGCACCTCAGGCGCTTGAAATGAAAATCGGCGAAGATAAATACATCGATCAGATTGCAGTAATTGGCGACCAACGCAAATACATTACAGCGCTCATTATACCGGCTTACGAGGCTCTGAAAGAGTATGCCGTATCGAAGCAGATTGTGTTTCAGAATATGGACGACCTGCTAAAGAACAGCACTATCAATCAGCTGTTTCAGGATAGGATCAATGAATTGCAGAAGAACTTTTCGAAGTTCGAGCAAATCAAGAAATTCACCCTGTTGCCCTATCCGTTTACCCTTGAAGGAGGTGAACTTACCAATACACTTAAGCTGCGACGCAGTTTCATTCAAAAACAATACAGCTCTGTCATAGAGGAGATGTATGTTTAATTTGATTAACAGCAACAACTATCATTTAAAGTAAAATATAAAATTATGATTACATCAGACCAGTTACGTGACGTAACGGAACGCGAGCAAGCGTTGAGGGGGTACCTTTGACGTCGATACGAAAATAATTCAGATTGAAGAGGAAGAGCTTCGCACTCATGCACCCAACTTTTGGGAAGATGCCAAATCGGCCGAAGCACAAATGAAGAAAATCAGAGAGTTAAAGTTCTGGGTAAACGGATACAACGAGGTAAAATCGGCAGTAGACGAGCTTACTTTGGCTTATGAGTTTCTGAAAGAAGAGATTGTGAGCGAAAAAGATGTGGACAATGCCTACGCCCATGTACTGACCCTCATCGAAGACCTGGAGCTCAACAACATGTTGCGAAACGAAGAAGATCACCTGGGTGCGGTGATTAAAATTGTAGCCGGTGCCGGTGGCACAGAAAGTCAGGACTGGGCATCGATGCTCTACAGGATGTATCAGCGCTACTGCGACAAGAAGGGCTACAAGACAACCATCACCAACTGGCAGGATGGAGATGAAGCGGGAATAAAGACTGTTACCATTCAGGTAGATGGCGATATGGCCTACGGATATTTGAAGAGTGAAAACGGAGTACACCGGTTGGTTCGTGTTTCTCCTTTCAATGCTCAGGGGAAACGGATGACTTCTTTTACTTCGGTGTTTGTAATTCCGTTGGTGGACGATTCTATCGAAATCGAGATTAATCCGGCAGATATATCGTGGGATACATTCAGATCGGGTGGTGCCGGTGGACAGAACGTAAACAAGGTAGAAACCGGTGTGCGCTTACGTTACAAATATCGCGATGAGGCAACAGGCGAAATGAAAGAAATTGCCATTGAGAATACAGAGAGTCGTTCTCAGTTTGGCAACAAAGACAATGCTATGCGTTTGCTGAAATCGCAACTCTACGAGATGGAACTCGAAAAACGCCGCTCAGCACAAGCACAAGTCGAGGCGGGCAAAAAGAAGATTGAATGGGGATCTCAAATTAGAAGTTATGTATTTGACGACAGACGGGTAAAAGATCACCGGACCGACTATCAGACATCCAATGTGCAGGCAGTAATGGATGGTGATATTGAGGATTTTATAAAAGCCTATCTGATGGAATTTTCGGATGGCGCCAACAAAGAGTAGCACTCTATTAGAAAAAGACGAAAAGCCGCAATCAGGACTTTTCGTCTTTTTTGTTATATTCTTGTTCTGAAAGCTTTTAGTTCTGCACGTAAAGCAGATGAAGAGGCTCCGCAAAAGCCATCGAGCCGGGCCCAGAAACGAGGACTGTGGTTCATCTCCAACGTATGAGTAAGCTCATGCAAGAGTACGTAGTCAATCAGATGTGAAGGCAACAACATCATATAAAACGAAAGGTTGATACTGCGTCGCGAACTGCAACTACCCCACCGGGATTTACTCGAATTAATCTTCACTTCACTGAAAGACAAGCCATGCTTATCTGCCAGAGATTTCAATCGTACAGGCAAATAATTACGGGCATCTGCCTTGAGAAAACGCTCTATACCTTTGACCAAAAGATTACGCACAGCTTCCGATTCAAAGTTAGTTGCAGCCGGACAAGCAACATGCAAAACCTTCTCCTTTCGTGTAAAATAAAAATCCTGACGTTCGGTACGAAATATACGAACAGAAAAGCCCAGCGTATTCAATTGAAAATTCTCATCGATAGAAGATTCCGGCTTCATTTTTCCTTTTTTTTGCAGCAATGCATCCCGATGTTTATCAATTACCTTCATCAACTCTGAGTGAGAAATGCCTACGGGTACCGTCGCTATCAATCCGGCATCCGTCAACCTCATAGTAATGTTTCGTGCTCTTGGATTTTCTTTTACGATAATTCTGACAAAGTCCCTGTCTTCAATCCGGTTATTCATAATTTAGCCATTCAAATAAGATTTGCAAATATAGCAAAAACGGGAAAATAAAGAAGCGGGTCATTTCAAAAAAAGAAACAACCCGCTCCGGATATATAACAATGTACCTTTGTTATTACAAAGTACGGTTAACCTCAATTTCTTCGAACGCCTCAATCATATCTCCCTCTTTCAGGTCGTTGTAGTTCGTGATATTCAATCCACATTCATAACCGGTAGAAACCTCTTTCACATCCTCCTTAAAGCGTTTGAGCGAGCCCAAATCCCCGGAATAGATTACGATACCATCGCGAATAAGTCGAATTTTGGATTGACGTTTGATTTTACCTTCTCTAACCAAACAACCAGCAACAGTACCCACTTTGGTGATTTTGAACGTTTCGCGAACTTCAAGTGTGGCCACAATTTCTTCACGGATATCCGGTGAAAGCATACCTTCCATTGCCGATTTCACCTCTTCGATAGCCTTGTAAATAACCGAATACAAACGGATTTCTACACCGTCTCTCTCGGCCATTCTACGCGCATTGAGCGAAGGACGCACCTGGAACCCAATTATAATAGCATTTGAAGCGGCAGACAAAGTGATATCCGACTCCGAGATTTGACCCACAGCCTTGTGAATAACGTTTACCTGAATTTCCTCTGTTGAAAGCTTGATTAAAGCATCTGAAAGCGCCTCTACCGAGCCATCCACGTCTCCCTTCACAATCACATTCAGCTCCTGGAAATTTCCGATAGCAATGCGTCGTCCGATATCGTCCAGAGTAAGCAGTTTCTGAGTTCTAAGACCCTGTTCGCGCTGCAATTGTTCGCGCTTGTTGGCAATTTCACGGGCCTCCTGTTCTGTCTCCAAAACGTGGAAAGTATCGCCCGCCTGTGGCGCACCATTGAGTCCAAGCACCAAAACAGGTTCTGCAGGACCAGCCTCTTTAACCCGCTGATTACGCTCATTGAACATCGCTTTAACACGGCCAAAATGCGTTCCTGCCAATACGATATCCCCAATCTTCATAGTTCCGTTGTGAACCAACACGGTTGAAACATAACCACGACCCTTGTCGAGTGAAGATTCGATAACAGAACCAGCAGCACGACGGTTTGGATTGGCTTTGAGATCAAGCATTTCTGCTTCCAGCAAAACCTTTTCGAGCAACTCATTGATGCCAATACCTTTTTTGGCAGAGATATCCTGCGACTGGTATTTTCCACCCCAATCCTCCACCAGATAATTCATTTGAGCCAGTCCTTCTTTGATTTTCTCTACATTGGCTCCCGGCTTATCAATTTTATTAATAGCGAATACAATAGGCACGTTAGCCGCCGAAGCATGGTTGATAGCCTCAATTGTCTGAGGCATAATGCTGTCATCGGCAGCCACAATGATAATTGCAATATCAGTTACTTTAGCACCCCGTGCACGCATGGCTGTAAAAGCCTCGTGACCCGGAGTATCGAGGAACGTGATTCGTCTGCCATCCGGCAAGTCCACCAGATAAGCTCCGATGTGCTGAGTAATACCACCCGCTTCACCGGCAATCACATTCGCGCTACGAATGTAGTCGAGGAGCGATGTTTTACCGTGGTCAACGTGTCCCATTACCGTAACAATAGGCGGACGCGACAACAAATCCTCTTCGAGATCCTCTTCTTCGGCAATAGCCTCGATAACCTCGGCACTCACATATTCTGTTTTATAACCAAACTCATCTGCAATAATATTGATGATTTCGGCATCCAGACGCATATTGATAGAAACCATTTTACCAATACTCATACAAACGCCAATCACCTCATTGACAGAGACATCCATCATGTTTGCCAGGTCGTTCACCGTTACAAATTCGGTAATCTTGATAACCTTGCTTTCGAGCATCTCCTGCTCATCGAGATCGCGTTGACGATTCGACACAAGATCTCTCTTTTCACGTCTGTATTTTGAACCTTTCGATTTCGTTTTTGTAGTCAGGCGAGCCAAAGTCTCTTTGATTTGCTTTTGCACATCTTCGGCATTAACCTCGGTTTTGACCGGTTTCTTGAACTTAGACTTTTTATCCCCGGCAGGTCTTGGTGCCTGTTCCGGTTTCTGAGGATGAGGATGTGCTCCACCGGGATGGCCGGTTTGAGGAGCATTCTTATCCAACTCAACCTTCACCCGCTTGATGCGATCGCGTTTTTTGCGTTCGGCAGATTCAGCAGCCGTGATGGGGCGATCAATTCTCGGTCGGTCAGAAGGCGGAGTCACCGTTTTCGGTGCAGCATTTGCCGCCCCGGGAGCCGGAGGTGTCACTGTTTTTTTCTGATCAATTCGTTGTTGTTTATTTTTCGCCTGACGCTCTTTTATTTTCTCCTCTTTAGTTTTCTTCTTGGGTCTGGTATTCTGATTGAGCGCATCGAGGTTGATTTTATTGATAACCTTGATGTTATTCTCGATAGCCGGTTTATTTAAGCGAAAAACGCCATCATTGCCAGCCTCGGGCTGAGCTGCATCATCATCAGCAACAACCGAATCATCGCGATCATCGTCGTCAGAGAAATCACCAGAATCGTCATCCCGGAAATCCTCATCTTCGAAATCATCCGAAACCTCAGAAGCAACGGGTGCCACAACAGGAGGAGCAACAGGCTCAACCACAGGAGCAACAACCACCTCAACGACAGGAGGAACAACCGCTTCGACGACAGGAATTTCCTGTTTTTCCTCAACAACAGGTGTCTCAACGGAGGCGACTTCCGCTTTTACCTCGGCGGGTTTAGCCGGAGGAGCAGGTCTTTTATTTAAGTCTTCCAGATTAATTCGACCAACCTCTTTGAATTTAGGTCTGAAATCGTCGGGTACAGCAGTTTTAATCTCGGTCTGTTCCGGTTGTTTGGCTACAGGATGTTCTGCAGCAGGCTCTCCTTTGTGTTTGTCTTTGTGACGCTCCTGACTGAATCTTTCGGACTCAATCTTGATCGTTTTATCTTTGCTAAACTCTTTGACGAGCATGGCAAATTCATCATCACTAATCTTCGCATTGGGGTTTGCCTCAACCGAAAATCCCTTTTTATGCAGGAAATCAACCACAGTCTGAATTCCGACATTTAAATCTTTTGTAACCTTGTTTAATCTTATCGACATATATATGCTCCCTTAGTCGCTTGTTTTTGTTATTTATAAAAAATAATGATAGTCATTCGTCACACAATCAACTCCTCCTTAATCTTCAAATTCCGATTTGAGAATGGCTAACACTTCATCTACGGTTGACTCCTCGAGGTCGGCTTTTTCGATAAGCACCTCGCGAGCTGTTGAAAGAACTGCTTTTGCAGTAGCGCAACCGATTCCTTTGAGCGAATCAATCACCCAGGCATCGATTTCATCGGCAAACTCATCCAAATAGATATCCTCTTCGTTTGTTTCGTCGATATCGCGATACACGTCTATCGTATATTCGGTGAGCAAAGATGCCAGTTTGATATTCATACCACCTTTACCGATAGCCAAAGAGACCTCCTCTGGTTTGAGGAACACCTCTGCTTTTCGCTCCTCTTCGTTGAGTCGGATAGACGAAATTTTGGCAGGACTTAACGCCCGTTGGATAAACAACGAGATATTTGCGGTGTAATTGATCACATCGATGTTTTCGTTACGCAATTCGCGCACGATACCATGAATACGCGACCCCTTCACACCCACACAGGCGCCAACCGGGTCGATTCTGTCGTCGAAAGATTCAACAGCCACTTTGGCTCTTTCTCCGGGAATACGGGCAATTCGTTTGATAGTAATGAGTCCGTCGTTGATTTCGGGCACTTCCAATTCGAAAAGTCTTTCGAGGAAAAGCGGAGAAGTACGCGAAAGTATAATTTTGGGGTTGTTGTTTTTATTGTCCACCCTCGCAATCACAGCACGCACAGTTTCGCCCTTGCGGTAGAAGTCGCTCGGGATTTGCTCTGTTTTGGGCAAAAGAAGCTCGTTACCTTCATCGTCGAGGATAAGCATCTCTTTTTTCCAGGTTTGATACACCTCGCCGCTAACAATCTGGCCTACCCGCTCTGAGTAAGTAGTAAAGAGCGAATCTTTTTGCAGCTCCATGATTTTAGAAGCTAAGGTTTGGCGAAGATTCAGGATAGCTCTACGGCCGAATTTTTCGAAGAATACCTCATCAGAAACCTCTTCGCCAATTTCGTAATCCGTGTCGATTTTTTTTGCTTCGGTGAGCGTAATCTGCAAATTTGAGTCGGTGAGCTCATCATCAGCCACCACCTCGCGATTACGCCAAATTTCGAAATCCCCTTTATCGGGATTGATAATGACATTGTAATTTTCATCGGTGCCGAACATTTTTGCAATTACATTGCGAAAAGATTCTTCCAAAACACTGATCATGGTCGTTCTGTCAATATTCTTTAAATCTTTGAACTCAGCAAAGGTATCCACCATGCTGATTACATCTTCCTTCTTCGCCATTTTACTTAAATCGGATTTGATATTTACAATATTTTACTTCGTCGTAAGAAAAAGTCTGATCGACTTCGACCTCTTTTTTTCGTTTTTCGCCTTCGGCTTTCACCTTTTCGGTGGTAGCCACCACAAAAGCCTCGTCGTTGGCCGATTTGAGGAATCCGGTTAGTTTCCGACCGGTTTTGGTCAACACCTCAACTTCGTTGCCGATGTTTTTGATATACTGACGCAAAATCTTGAACGGCTGAGTGACTCCGGCTGAGCCAACCTCCAATTCGTAATCTTCGACTTCGCGGTCGAATTTCGACTCGATGAACCGGGTCAATTCAATACATTCCTGAATATCAACACCTTCATCATTATCTATCTCAACGATGATAGAATTACCAGCTCTGACAATCACATCCACCAAATATGATTCAGACTCTGCAAGTGCCTCCCGGACAACTTCAATTATTTCACTTTTTTGGATCATCTCCTTACCTTCTTGGGGGTTAAGAATGAGAGAAGGGGACTGTTCGTCCCCTTCTATTCGCTCAATTCGACTGCAAAGATATAAACAATCGCTTAAAATCCAAAATTTTCCGCAAAAAAAACATCACCGGGTTCCATTATTAATTGTTTTATTGTCAATAATTTAAATCCGATAATGCGATTATCTGCATCAAATAAGAGGTGCATATAAAACAAAATTGACCAACAATAAGAGAACCGAAAGCAGAGATGCAGCATTTTGGTATAAAAAAACATCAATAGAGTAAGAACCCTAAAACACAAACAAATATGAAATACTCTGCCTTTTGGGTCGTTATCACCCTGATGATTCCGGCGTTCACTGTCAGTTGCACTAAAGATGCAGAAGAGAACACAAAGGCCATTGTGCTGAATACGAGAACCATGCAGCCAGAAGAGGCTACTCTGGTGGTATCGGCAAATCGGTTTTGCTTCGATTATTTCAAAAATCTGTCGAAGCAAGAGCCGGAGACCAACATTACCTTTTCTCCATTCAGCGCCCATGCAGCTCTGAGTATGCTGATAAACGGGGCTGATGGGGTGACGCGTCAGGAGATAAAAGATGCCCTGCGCATACCGGCGCAAAGCGACAGCAGCGTGAATAATTCGTACAAAAGCCTCAAAAACTACCTCTATACGGTCGATCCTACGGTAAACATCAAAATAGCCAATTCGGTGTGGTGGCGCAAAGAGCTGCACGTAAAAAGCGCATTTGCCGAAACCCTGAAAAACTACTACGAAGCAGAGCTCAATCCGCTTGATTTTGCCGATTCGAAATCGGTGCAAACCATTAATAATTGGGTGAATACGCAAACCGCCGGACGCATACCGACCATACTCAGCAGCCTTGCGCCCGAAGATGTGATGGTGCTGCTGAATGCAGTCTGGTTTAAAGCCGCATGGACCGAGAAGTTTGATAAAAACCTGACTGCAAAGAGGCCGTTTACACTCGATAATGGCACAGTTATTCAGGTTGATATGATGAAAAGTATCCAGACAAACGCTTTGATTTACTCCGACAACGAAGTCGATTTTGCCGATATTCCGTTCGCCGGTGGAGCCTATACATTTTCGGTAGTTATGCCACACGACAGCCGTACTCTGGATGAATTTGTGGGTGCAATAACCGAAGAAAAATTCAATAACTGGGCAAAATATGCCGAAAAGTCCGCATCGCGCACGCTGCAAATGCCCCGTTTCAGGTTTGCATACGAACATGATATGAAAGATTTGCTGAAAGAGATGGGTATGAAACGCGCATTTGGCGGGGGAGCCGAACTCGGTCGCCTGTTTGAGGAGAGCCTCGATCTCTTTGTATCGAAAGCAAAGCAAAAAACCTTTGTCCAGATAGATGAAGAGGGCGGCGAAGCGGCGGCTGTAACCTCGATTGTAGTCGGTGTAACCTCGGTAGGTCCGGGCACATTTGATGTAGATCGTCCGTTTCTCTTTGTAATTCGCGAAAAGAGCAGCCAAAGCATACTCTTTATCGGCAAGGTGCATCAGCCCGCGTACTGATTCTTTTACATCGGATCTACATCGTAATAGACCATAATCGACTTATACCCCTCTGTTTCGAGAATTTCGCGCTGCACCTGGCGCAGCAACTCCTTGACTCGCGGCAAAGAGGCCTGACGCTCTGCCTTGAGCATCATTTTTTTGATATAAAATGTTTGAATACGGGCAACAGGCGGTTTGTCGGGACCCAAAATACGGTCTCCGAATATGGCTCTCAACTTCCCGGCCATGGCGAGTGAGGCCTCGTTGAGAATCCTTTCATCTTTGTGTTTGAGATAAATATAGATGAGCCGGAAAAAAGGCGGATACCGGAATAACTCCCTCTCCTGCAACTGCGAGCGGTACATCGAAAGATAATCGCTGTCGATAACCTGACGTATCACCGCATGTTCGGGAGAAGAGGTTTGCAGCACAACGAGTCCCTGCTTATTTTTTCGGCCTGCGCGCCCGCTCACCTGTACCATAAGCTGAAATGCCCGTTCGTGCGAACGAAAATCGGGGAAATTCATCATTGTATCGGCCGAAATAATCCCCACTACGCTGACATTGTCGAAGTCGAGACCTTTCGACACCATTTGCGTACCAATCAGAATGTTTGTTTTTCGCTCCTCGAAATCGCGAATCAGTTGTTCGTACGATTTACGGGTACGTGTGGTGTCGAGATCCATGCGCGCCACACCGGCATCGGGAAAAATTGTTTTGATTTCATCCTCCACCATTTCGGTGCCAAAACCCTTCAGATCGAGAGCCGGCTTGCCACAAGCCGGGCAACTCCGGGGAATAGGATAGGCGTAACCACAATAGTGGCAGGTGAGCAGATTTTCGCGCTTGTGGTATGTGAGGCTGACATCGCAATTTTTGCATTTTGGCACCCAGGCGCAGTCGTTGCACTCCACAAAAGGGGCAAATCCACGCCGGTTCTGAAAGAGAATAACCTGTTCGTTTTTGGCCAGTGCCTCACCAATTTTTTCGATCAACAAGGGCGAAAAGGTACTCTTCATCAGCTTTTTGCGGCGAAGCTCTTTGGTGTTTACCGGCAATATATCGGGCAATTGCAGTCCTTCGAATCTTTCGGTGAGAGTCACCAGCCCGTATATTCCCGACTGAGCATTGAAGTAGGTTTCGATAGCCGGGGTTGCAGTACCGAGAAGCGTTTTTGCCTTTTTCATTTGGGCGAGCACAAGAGCCGCGTTTCGGGCGTGGTATCGCGGTGCCGGATCTTGTTGTTTGTAGGTGTTTTCGTGCTCCTCGTCCACGATAATCAGCCCCAGATTGTCGAAAGGTAGAAACACCGAAGAGCGCACACCCAGGATAATCTGATAACCCTTTTTGTTGAGCAGATTATTCCAGATTTCCACCCTTTCGTTGTCGGAGAATTTGGAGTGATAAATGCCGAGTTTGTTGCCAAACACCCGTTGCAAGCGGTCGGTAAGCTGCGTGGTAAGCGCAATTTCGGGCAAAAGGTAGAGCACCTGTCGTCCCAAATCCAGTTGCTCCTGAATCAGGTGAATATATATTTCAGTTTTTCCGCACGAGGTGACCCCATGCAGCAAAACGGTATCTTTTTCGGTAAATTTCTGGCGAATTTCGGCGATTGCGCGCTGCTGCGCCGGATTGAGCCGGAAAGCATCGACGGTATCCTTGTCATAGGCAGATAGGCGCGATTTCTCTTTGGAATAGAGCTCGAAAACGCCCTTGTCGGCCAACGATTTGAGCAGCGAAGGTGTGGCGTCGGCCTGTCTCAGCAGCTCCTTGCGGGGGACTTCGCGGATATCCTTTTTTTGCAGGAAGCGCGACAGGTCGAGGTATTTGAGCAGCAGAGCCAACTGTTTGGGCGCTTTGGAAAGCTGGTCGAAGAGTGAACGCAGCGCATCCTCGTCGTCGGGCGATAGGGTGAGGCGGACAAACTGTTCGAGTTTGGGCTTGAAGCTCTCGCGCATCTGCTCGCTCACCACGATGAGCTGCTTGTCGAGCAGCGATTTGAGCACCGGGGTGAGGTTGTTTATTTTGGTTTCGCGCTCGAGGTCGAGAACGGATATTTTTTCGTCTTCGTGCAGGCAGTCCAAAACGATCTGCTCCTTTTCCGTGAGTGTGAAATCGACCTGCTCAGGCTGAGGATTGAGCAGGAGCTGGGTTTCGCTCTCAAGCTTAAGACCGGCCGGCAGCGCCGCTTTGTAGACATCGCCTACGGAACAGAGGTAGTAGGCGGCAATCCACTCCCAAAAGCGGATTTGGTCGGGCAATACCACCGGCGACTCGTCGAGCACCGAGACTACGGGGCGTGTTTCGTAGAGTTCGGGTTTTCGGTTGTGCAATTCGACGGCGATGGCAGTGTAAAATTTTCGTTTGCCAAAGGGAACAATGAGCCTACAACCCGGTAAAATGCTGTCTGCAAGCTCTTCGGAAATAGAATATGTGAAATATTGCGGCAGTGGCAATGGCAAAATGACATCTACAAAAACCCCTTTGGAAATCATAATCGAAATGTTTCGGGCAAAGATACAAAATTATTTATTGCGTGAAGAGGAGCAGGGGTGAGATGCCCGAAAGAATATCGCGTACCGAAGCGAGAGGGATAGTAGCGGATAGCCCACAGCCGGCTACCAAGGCCCGAAAGAGAGCCAAAAGGCGAACCGGCGCGGACTATGAGCGGATAGCCCGGCCCCCCAAGGGGCTCGCCCAAAAAAAACAATCTTTGTAAACGTTTACATAAAAAAAAGAGTGGGTGTAAACGTTTACAGTGTCTGTTTTACACTTAATAATTTGACGAAATGAGAAATGAGACTATTTTTGCGTGTAAGTAGCTCTGACACAGAGCAAAAAAACCGAGAAACACGATTAACCGAAATAAACATGAAAAAAGCACTCAAGTCTGTTATGACTTTTGCACTGGTTTTTGCCCTGACCATTGATGCAACCCATGCTGCCGAAAAGAGAGGCGCATTGAAAACTATCCCGTATGAAACCGCAGTAACCCGAAAAATTGTAGATGAGCTGTATAGCCGTATGACGCCGGAAGAAAAAGTGGCGCAACTGACGGGCATTCGGTCGTCGGATTTAACCGAGAATGGCAAGCTATCGCTGGCAAAATGCCGCGAGAAAATACCCAACGGGATAGGACATATCTGTCAGTATGCCTGCGCTCTGGATATGAATCCGAATGAGCTACGCGAGTTTGTGAAGGAGCTTCAGCACTATCTGATGACGGAGACGAAATCGGGTATTCCCGCCATTTTTCACGAAGAAGCGATAACCGGTGTGGCAGCCAAAGGGGCAACCATTTACCCGCAACAACTGGGTGTGGCCTGTACATGGAATCCGCAGCTGGCTGCCCTGAAAACAGAGCAGACCGCTGAGGCAATGCGCGCCATTGGTGGCACGCTGGCTCTGTCGCCCATGGTAGATATTATACGCTCGGCACACTGGCCCCGCATCGAAGAGAGCTATGGCGAAGATGGTTACCTGAGCGCACGAATGGGCGTGGCGTTTGTGGAAGGATTGCAGAAAAAAGGGTTGAAATATGGCGCGGCGGCTTGTAGCAAACATTTTTTGGGCTACGGTGGTGGCTCGGAGCTGAGCAACAAAGAGCTGATGGAAGAGATTATATTTCCGCACGAAGCGATGATTCGTCAGGCCGGCAGCAAGGTGGTGATGACGAGTTATCATAAATTCCGCGGTGTAAATACGGTGTCGAATGATACGTTGCTGAAAGTGATTCTGCGCAAATACCTTCAGTTTGACGGGATTGTGGTGAGCGACTATTCGGCCGTGAGCCGTCAGTGGACAGGCAGGACACCCGAACTCCTGAAGCAGCGCGGCGTGGAGGCTATCAATGCCGGAAATGAACTGGAATTCAGCGAAGGGATGAGCTACAAATATCTGCCTGAAGCTATGAAAGAGGGCACTGTGACTGCTAAGCGATTTGAAGAGGCGGTGAAAAGGGCCCTGACGCTGAAAGTAAATTTAGGGATACTCGGGAAAAATGCGCCTCTTTATGCAGAAGGAAATATCGATATTGACAAGCCCGAGTGGCGGAAAACTGCCTATGAGCTGGCCTGTCAATCGGCAGTTTTACTGAAAAATAACGGTGTTTTGCCGCTTTCGGCCAAAAACAAAAAAATAGCTTTGGTAGGCCCCAATGCCAACACCTTCTGGTGCATGCTGGGCGACTATACCTATCAGTCGATGTACTCGTTCTGGTGGGGTGGGAAAATAGACCCGAACAGCCCCAAAATAGTGGGTGTAAAAGAAGCACTCGAGCGTAAACTGGCTCCCGGCACCACTCTGAGATACGAAAGAGGATGCGACTGGAGCGCAGGCAACGAGGCTAACGTGATTACAAGCGGCGATGGCGACCCACGTACCAAGGCCCTGAAAATGATACTGATGGCTACGGTAGATTCGACCAACCGGAACAAAGCCATTGAGTTGGGCACTAACAGTGATGTGATAGTGGCAGCCATGGGAGAAAACCCCACCTTGTGTGGCGAAGGTCGCGAGCGCAAAGGGATACGTCTGCCGGGAGAGCAGGAGAAATTTGTGAAAGAACTGATCGCTACCGGAAAACCGGTGGTGCTGGTGATATTCGGTGGTCGTCCGCAGGTAATTGATGAAATAGCGAATGGATGTGCAGCCATTCTGCAAGCGTGGTATCCGGGCGAAGAGGGCGGAAATGCAGTTGCCGATTTGCTTTTGGGGAACGTGAATCCGTCGGGAAAACTCTCGGTTAGCTATCCGAAAACAGAGGCTAAAGGCCAGATTTGCTACAACAATGGCACCGCCACGGCAGAGCTGGTGAGCTATCCGTTTGGATTTGGCCTGTCGTACACCAACTACCAGTACAGCGATATAAAAGCACCCGCCACAGCAAGCACTGCCACCCCGCGGATAGCGGTGAGCTGCGTGGTGAAAAACAACGGCAGCAAAGCCGGCGAAGAGGTGGTACAACTCTATGTTTCGCCCAAAGGAAATTTGCCGCTGAAACCGATTCAGTTAAAAGGATTTACACGCGTTTCTCTCAAGCCGGGGGAGTCAAAAAGAGTAACTTTCGAAGTCTCGCCCGAGCAATTTGCCCATTATAATAATGCCCAATGGACGATAGAACCGGGTGCATACGAACTAAAAATCGGGGCTTCATCTGCCGATATACGACTGTCGCAAACGGTGAAACTGACCGGAAAACCGGTATCGATGGAACGCAAATCGGTATTTTTCTCAGAAAATAAGTAAGAAAAACAAGACCTTGAAATAAAAAAAGAAACAGCCTCAATGAGAAAAATAATTATCGCAATACAATGCCTCTTTGCTGCGGGAATAACGGCATTTGCGCAACCACAACCGACCCGGATAGAGATTAATTTTCAGGAAAGAGGGGCACAGGTAGAGAAATCGATGTATGGCATTTTTTTCGAAGAGATAAACAATGGCGGCGATGGCGGCCTCTATTCGGAAATGATACTGAACCGTGCGTTTGAAGACCACACCCCACCCACGGGTTCGGTGTTGCGGGGCAATAAGTACTATCTGCCCGCCACGCCAAGCTACGTTACCGGACAGGTGAAAGGGCAATCGGCGGGGTGGAACAATGATTCGCTGCAGAACTGGAATTTCCGGGTATCGGAAGCGGCGCAGGCTGCCGTGTCGGTGCAAACGATAACGCCGCTCAATGCCAATTCGCCCCACTACGCGAAAATAGACATTTACCGGGCATCGGCGCAGTCGCCTGTATCTCTGGCCAATGGCGGATACTGGGGCATTTCGGTAGAGAAAGGAAAGAAGTACAATCTGCGTTTTTTTGCCAACATACCGGCGGAATACAACGGACGCGTAACAGCGGTAATTCGCTCGGAGGAGGGGCTAATAATCGCGACGAAATCCATCAACCCATCGAAAAAAGGGAGAGGCTGGGCAGAATACAACAGTCAGATTACTGCCTTCGGGACCAATCACAAAGGCACCTTCGAATTGCAGTTTGATGCCCCCGGCAGCGTGTTGCTCGATTTTATCTCTCTGTCGCCCGCGGATACCTACAAAAAAAGAGCCTGCGGATTCCGGTCAGACATCGTGAAAATGCTGGTTGATCTTAAGCCGGCCTTTATGCGTTGGCCGGGTGGATGTGTAGTGGAAGGCGCCACTGTGGAAAACCGCATCAGGTGGAAAGAGACCCTCGGAGACCCGGCGCAACGCAGGGGAGAGCACATGAAGTGGGGCTATCGCAATACGTACGGGTTTGGGTATCACGAGTTTTTGCAGTTTTGCGAAGACCTGCACATGAATGGCATGTACGTGGCCAATGTTGGTCTGGCCTGCGAGTTCAACAACGGCGACTACTGTACAGAAGATTCGGTGGAATACTTCATTCAGGATGCCCTCGATGCAGTGGAGTACGCCATTGGCGATGCAAATACACCGTGGGGCGCCAAGCGTGTGGCAGCAGGTCATCCCAAGCCATTCCCCCTGAAATATGTGCAGATAGGCAACGAAAACCACGGTCCGATGTACGAAAATCGCTACAACCGCTTCTATACCCGACTCAAAGCAGCCTATCCGCAAATTGAGATGATATTCAACGGCGTGGCCACCGGTGCCGGAAGCGTAGAGGTATTAAAACCTGATTTTAACGTAAATAAGATTGAGATAGCCGATTACCACTGGTATGACGGGCCGGAATGGTTCTACAACCACGCTCGCTTGTTTGATAAAATTGAGCCGCGGCACGACTTTAAAATCTATGTGGGCGAATATGCCTGTCACCGCAGAGTGGGCACCGGCAACATGTACGGAGCATTGAGTGAAGCCGCCTTTATAATGGGTATGGAACGCAATTCCGATTTAATCACAATGACCTCTTATGCGCCACTTTTCGAAAACTCGAACCGTCGCAAATGGCCGGTGAATATGATGATGCTCAACAATCATCAGATAATCGGGCGTACTTCGTATTATGTACAACAGATGTTTGCCAACAACTGCCCCACCTACAACCTATCCACCCGGGTGGTGAATGAAAAAGGCGAGGCGATGGAGGCCGACACAACCCTGCGTCAATATGCACAGGCCGGCTACGATGCCCGGCGCCGAGAGATTGTGATAAAGGTGGTAAATGCCACCGGCAAAACGTTCTCGCCACAGGTGTCGTTAGTAAATGCACCCAAAATATATTCGACAGCCCGAATGGTTTCGCTGGCATCGCCCGATTCTACTTCGGAAAACAGCTTCGAAAAGCCAAGAAAGATTTATCCAAGAAAGATAACGGCAAGCAATGCGTCACAATGTCAGATTATTGACTTCGAGCCCTGGTCGTTTACCATTATCCGAATGAAGCTGAAATAATAACCAATCGTTCGTTTGTAAACAACAAAGAGCCGTGCTACATCATGCTATGCAGTCACTTTTTCTATTGCCATTATTTGGTGATACCAATCTGCATTTTGTATGTATTGTCCGCTATATCTTAATTATACCGTAAATATACCGTAATTTTATGTACCCTGTAAATTTTCTTTATACAACCTTTATATAACCTTTATCTATATAGGTATAGGTTATATAAAGGTCATATAAAGGGTATGTAAAGGTTATACTAGTTTACGATAACTTTACGCTATAGTCACGAACAGGACAAAGTATGGAAAAATGGGGCTTGCTTTCTGTGTGGTTTATGCCATATAGAATTGGGCTTGATATCTGTTCCGTAGTAAAAATTATGCATCAATGAACCACAATAGTAAAGAGAGGCAGAGCCGGGTAAAGAGAGGCAGGCCAATCAAACATTTAACTAAAAAACGGGGGCATTAAGTGTATTATTTACATTTCATATCCCCATTTGAATTATTTTATATCCATATTTGATGTAGGTTGTGCCTATTTTTGTGCGGTTTAATTGTGGCGACTATTGTTACCGTATATATATACACGATTAGAACAAACCAATAATCTTATACACACACACTTTTTTATGAAAAACCGTTTACACAAACTCACCGTTGCGTTTGCCTGTTTGATAGGCACCGTTTTTTCGCAATCAGCATTTGGCCAAAGCTTTGGCTATGTGGCCATTGGAGGCGGGGGATATGTCGTCTCTGTTGTTGCCGGCGAAGCCGAAATATTTTATGCCAAGACAGATGTGGGCGGGTACTTCCGCTGGGATGCGACCACGCAATCCTGGACTCCTCTATTCGACTGGATAGCACCAAGTCAAACCTCGTATCTGGGCATAGAAGCTCTGGCGGTAGATCCCCGGGCCCCCGAAAACGTATATGCGCTGGGAGGCACCAACTACTGGAATAGTGGAGCCACGGCCATCATGCGCTCCAATGATTATGGACAGACCCAGCAAATCACCGACGTGACGGCACAGTTCAAAGCAAACGGCAATGGCGCAAACCGTCAGAAAGGTGAGACATTGGCCGTTGACCCCAACAAAGGCAACATTCTGTTTTGTGGTTCGCGCTACAACAAGGGGTTGTTTAAGAGTACCGATTCGGGCAAAACGTGGGCGTCGGTTGCATCATTCAATGCAGTAGCCCGATACGACACCGTGGCGCTAAATTCTACTTCATCGGCTGTGGCGTTTGTCGTATTCGACCCCACTACCGGCACTAACGGCAGCGCTACTCAAACCATCTATGTGGGCGTATTTCGCAAAGGGCCTAATCTCTATGTCAGTAAAGACGGGGGCGAAACCTGGACAGAAGTGGCCGGTGCACCTACCGAATACATTCCCAACCGGTGTGTCCTCACAAACAATGGCTATCTTCACATCACCACATCAGGCTCTGTAAACAGACTTAATACCAAAACCGGAGTCTGGGCCAATATCTCTCCCAAGGGAAAAGATAACTATTCGGGCATCGATGTTGATAAAACAAACCCGCTAAAAATCGTAGCATCCACCTATGGCTCATTCAACAGTCAATCGCCCTGGGGATGGGGAGAATATATCTTTTACAGCAGCGATGGAGGTCTGAGCTGGGTAAATAAATCGTACAAAACCAATTGCAACATCGAAACCAATGGCATACCCTGGATGGCCAATCATGCGATACATTGGGTAAGCTGCCTCACCATGGACCCCTTCAATACGAAACGGGTATGGGCAGGATCGGGCAACGGTGTATTCATCTGCGAAGATATTACACTGCCCAAGGTAACCTGGAAATGCATGTCCAAAGGCCTCGAAGAGACCGTATCCTATCCCCGCGGTATCCTGAGTGTCCCCAACGGTCCGCTCGTTACATCCGTAGGCGACCAGGGCGGCTTTGTGCATACCGATGTCACGGTAGCCCCTCAGAGCACAATATCACCCTCCATAAGCATAGCATACGCAGCCAAATATCCGCAGGTAATCATCCGCACACCCGAAAGAGACAGTACTGTTTACATTTCGTCGAACAACGGCCAAACCTGGCGCTCACTCAAAAGACCACCCGAAGGGCTGAAGAAAGGAGTTGCCGCCATTTCCTGCGACTCATCGATCATTGTCTGGCGGGGAGAACTTACTCAACAGGCAGGTGTGTTTAAAACCTACCGCACTGCCAATCAGGGAGAAACCTGGACATTGTGCAACAATACACCCTTTGAAGACCCCATTGCCGACCCGGTAAATCCCAATACCTTCTACGGCTATTACAACAAAGACGGAAAACTCTACCGCAGCACCGATGGCGGAATCAACTTCACCGCCGTGAGCACACCCGGTATAAATGGCAAGACCTCTTTCGATATGGCTGAAGGATACGAAGGGCACATCTGGCTCGCTATGGGTTCATACGGCAATGCAAAATATTCAACAAATGGAGGTGTGACTTTCAACAACACATCTGCCTTCAAAGCTCATGTCATATCGTTGGGCAAAGCAAAACCCGGCTCAGACTATCCTACTGTCTATATCTACGGGCAACCTACAAGCGCAAGCATCGAAGGCATATATTACTCAACCGACAAAGGTGTAACCTGGAAACGCGCAGACAACAACGACCACGAATACGGCTTACTGGCCAACGGCGGATGGATAGAGGCCGACAAAAACATCTACGGCCGTGTTTACCGAAGCACAGCCGGAATGGGAATACCCATTATCGATGCCGAAACATACCTCTTCCTCTCGCCCAAAACCCGCACAGTAGCTGTCGATAGCAGCACCACCCTCGTGCCCATAGTTTCGCCTGATCTCAGAAATTCGACCGGCAATATCGCCTGGAGTTCTGCCAATCCGGCTATTGCATCTGTTGGCAACAACGGCGTGGTCAGTGGCAAAGCGTCCGGTAAAACCACCGTTTACGCCCGCATCACCACCCCTTCGGGTCTTGCTCAACTGGTCGATAGCTGTGTCATCAACGTCAAAGTTTCTACCGGAATACACCCCGTTGATGCGTCCGATAAAATACGCCTCTATCCCAATCCATTCACCCGGGGAGTCACGCTTCAATACAGCGACCAACCCATCGCCATACGGGTTATCAATCAACAGGGTATCACCGTCAGGCAATTCACCGAATCGCAACTCGGCGCCGGTTCACTTCAGTTTGGCGAGGAGCTGACACCCGGTCTGTACTTTATTCAAATAACAGGAAAAGAGAAGATTACAACACACACTATTATCAAAAAATGATTCTCTTTTCGGCACTGCCCTTACCACTCGGGGCAGTCCAACCGGTCGTGTAAAGACGAAGTACACTTCTACTTTACATGCCGGTTCTCTTTTTTAATGCCTATCGCTGCCGTGATGCCCGGCTTCACCCCCACCCTCCCATGCCTGGCCTCATCCCATGTTATCAAAAATCGAGAAAAATATCTTTACACCAAACACACTCACGGGAAATATCTTAACTTTGCGCGAATCAATCATAAATCGACAAAACAAAAAGGGCAACGTATCGTTGCACAAATAGAGCCGGCCTATTTTTTAAATACAATTCGGAATCAAGCTGATTCAGAATTAGAAAAAGCAACTTATGGAAGAAGATAAATTAGAAATTGCAAATGATAATTATCAGAATTTAGTAAGCCAAATTTCTGAAACCTATTCTAATGGTTATCGGAGAGCCGTGACTGCCGTCAATTCCAATATGATTGTAACGTATTGGAAAATTGGTGAGCATATTGTTGAATTTGAGCAAGGTGGTAAATTTAAAGCCGAATACGGAAAAGCCTTATTACCAAACCTTTCTAAAGATTTGACTCGTTCTATCGGGAAAGGCTTTAGCTTGAGTAATTTAAAGAGAATGAGGCAGTTGTACGCATTATACCCAAATGGTGCGACAATGTCGCACCATTTGAGTTGGTCTATCTATGTAGAATTATTAAAGATTAACGATCCTCTCGAAAGGTCTTTTTATGAAAAGCAAACAATTATAGAAAATTGGAATGTAAGAGAGCTGATTAGGCAAAAACAAACTTCATTATTTTTGCGTTTGGCCGCTTCCAAAGATAAAGAAGGAATTCTGGAACTGGCAAAACAGGGGCAAATAATTCAACAGCCCACCGATATTATCAGAGAACCTTGTGTACTCGAATTTCTTAAAATACCTGAGCCTTTCCATTTATCGGAAACCGATTTGGAAGCCCGCCTGATTGACCATTTGCAACATTTTCTGCTGGAATTGGGCAAAGGTTTTGCTTTTATTGGTCGCCAATACCGTATTCCGGTGGGAAATCGGAATCATTATGTCGATTTGGTTTTTTACCACCGCATACTTAAATGTTTTGTGCTTATCGACCTCAAAAAAGAAGAAGCCGGCTACGAAGATGTAGGGCAAATGAATATGTACCTCGGTTATTTCGAAAACGAAGAAAACACCGAAGGAGACAACCCTCCCATTGGCATAGTGCTGGCAAAAGAGAAGGACGATTTGCTGGTACAATATGCCATGCACAACATTTCATCACAACTTTTTGTGAACAAATACCAACTATATTTGCCAGATAAAGAGGAACTCCGAAGCTTAATAGTAACCCAATTGCAAGATAAGAATGAAGAGTGAGCACCACCAATTCCGGTCAGGCACACTGTCAGGATCCCATCAAACGACAATCAGATTTCGCGAATAAGTGTATCTGAAACAATTAAAAAATAATTTTCCGTAAACGTTTACGATGGTTAATTGCAAAATGTAAACGTTTACATTGCAATTAAATCTAAAAAAAAGAACAATCTGCTTATTTCAGATATAACTTTGAGATGATTTATGACTGTCAATGAAGCTATTATCTACCATTGACAACTTTAACCGGAAAATTTTAAAGCTATATACCAATTATGAAAAAAAGAGCACTTTTCCTGTCTTTTTTCCTTTTTGCAATGTGTCGGATAGCCCTGTCTGTGGACCCCGGCAATGTAATAAAGGATACGCCATTCAACGTCGCGCTCGTCGATTTGTATAATCCAAGTACAGCAGATGCCGGATGGTGCAGTTATGTCAATAATCCGACTTATGGATTTTCCTCTTCGAGACAAACAGAAACGAGTGGGAATAAATATTACCGGGCCATCACAACTACTGCATTGAGTGATTACCACCGTGCACTGGCGCAGTTTACAGCCAAATCCATTCTACCCGGCAGATACAAACTGACTTTGCGCTCAAAAGCAACAGCGGGGGGATATACCCTGAAACTGAGTACCAAAACGGCACCGAGTACCAATCTACCCGCCAATATGTCGGATGCCACTTCGGGCGTGACCCTGACTTCGGGTTTATTTACAATTACCCCGACAACCTCCTGGGCAACCTATTCGTGTATTTTTGATCTGAATCATACTGCGTCTGATTATATCCGGGTATTCTTTCAGTTTAACGAAATCGGAACATACGACATCGACGATGTGGAGTTGTTTCCTTATGGCCCCGCTGTGAGCGGACTGACCATTGCCGGGAAAAACGGCGCAACCGGAATTTCCACCGCGGGTGGTTCTCTGCAAATGGTGGCCACCGCCACACCGTCTGACGCGGCAATTAAGGCCGTAACCTGGTCGGTAGATAATCCACTTGTCGCTACAATCAGCACAACAGGTTTGCTTATCGCAAAGGGTAATGGGACTGTTACTGTGACAGCTACCACACTCGATGGCTCCAATATTACCGCTCAAACACCAATAACGATCACAAATAATACATTGGCCGAACAGATTCTGGTAAATGGACAAAACAACAATACAACAATATCCACCCTGGGAGGAACGCTGCAAATGTCGGCCACAGTAAAACCCGATAACACCCTCAACAAAACTGTAATGTGGTCGGTAGACAATACGCTGTTGGCAAGCATATCCAACACAGGATTGCTAACCGCAAAACGCGATGGAGTAGTGAATGCAATTGCTACTGCTACTGATGCCTCGGGTGTTTCAGGTCGAATGGCGGTAACTATTACCGGAAATCCGGGTGTGCAATCTATTACTGTCACGGCTCAGAACAATGCCACAACTATCACCACTGCCGGAGGATCGCTTCAGATGTCGGCCACGGTTTTGCCGGCAGAAGCTCAGAATAAAAACTTCACCTGGGCAGTAGACAATGTGCAACTGGCTCGTATTACGTCAACCGGATTGCTTACGGCCAAGAAAGATGGCGTAGTGACCGTGATTGCTTCGTCTCTGGATGGCTCGGGCGTGGTGGGTGAGGCCAAAATCACAATTTCGGGAAATGGCGCAATCAGTACTTCCGACCGATTGAGCTCCCGCTTCATTTACTTTTGTACAGATGCACAATGCTCCTATAAGACTTCCTCCAACTGGGCATCGACCATGTTGATGAAAAACGGTGCGAAACCTAAAATAACAACCGTTGCGGGCGAATATGTGCAATACCTGGCCGCGACAGATAAGATGGCAGGAAATGTGGAAATCATGGTGTACAAAAACACATCTGCTCTTCCGGTTGATAACCGGGTTAAAATTGAGGTTTTTCACAATGGTGTATCAGAATTCTTTTACACCGACTTCACCTCTAAAAGAGACGGTTGGTATAGTTTGGGTAAGTTTGAATTCAAAGGCGACAACACCGAATATGTGCGCTACTGGCGCGAAACCGGAAGCACAGCAATGCCCACACCGGCATTACCCATCCGGTTCGACGTCTATTACGATACACAAACCCGAGCTCAAACAGCAGAAGAGCAATCGGCGGTTATACCAGTAGGGTTCTCCAAAACAGGCACCTGGCGCAATTCGCTCAAATCCGGATACCGGTCGACCAGTACTGCGCAGGAATCAAATACAGCCGGCTCTGTAGCCATCTGGAATCCAGGTAAACTGGATGCAGGCAAACTGGAACTTTACATTTACCGACCTAAAAATGCGACCAACGACAAATACGAAATCTTCCACAATTCGAAAGTAGATGTCGTTTATCTCAACAATCTCAAGCAAGCAAACCTGAATCTGGTGAGCACCTCCAATGGTAGCCCGCTCAATCCGGTAGTTGCTCAGGGATGGTACAAAATTGGCGAATACGACTTTTCGGGAACCGGAAACGAGTTTGTGCGCCTCACCAAGGCAACTGCTGATACTACCTTTGCCGACTGTTTGCTTTTTGAAAGCGTAAAACTAGACGGAACTATTCTTCATCGCACAGTGGTGACAACCAATCCATACACGTCGGGTCTGTACACAGGCGACTATCCGGCCACATTGGAAGCCAAAGAGAAAGCAACCACTTCTCCTACGGTAGGTTTCTCGCCAAACGATCTGAGCACGATTTCGGCAAGTATGTACAACGGGTCTACAATCTATTCGAGAGCCTTGTATCTGGCCAGCTCGGGTTCTACCTACTATTGGAATCCGCTGGTAGTAGAGCCGGGTGATTATGAATTCTCGTTTTTTGCCTATTATGGAACTTCAAGTGCCGGAACATTCACCGTGAAATCGAATGGCGGCTCTAAGGTAGTAACTGTACCTCAGGCCAATTTTGTGCAGGGGCAATTTACCAATGTCGGTACATTTACCTTTGCAGGCGGTCTCACAAGCGAATATATACAGATGACCGGAGTCAACCGTGCATCAGATATTTTGCTCGAAAAGAAAATATCAAACAGTGCGATACTCAAACAGGTTGTTGTGACGGTTCACCCTTACTTCAAGGAGTATGTGTATGACGATACTAAAGATACTCCGGCTGAGCACGACATTAGTTTTATGGTGAAAAAAGGCTTTGTGAAACCGGTAAGCACCACTCAATTTTCGCCCAATGTGTCGATGACACGCGCCGAATTTATTCAGTCTGTTACGTTGATGCTGGGGTTAATACCCAACACATCTGTACCCAACTACAGCGATGTCACATCCGGCGATTGGTTCAAAGGCTACATCGGTATTGCCCGCAAATCGGGACTTCTGTATGGAATACCCGACACCACAAACATCTACCCCAACTCAGCGATTACTCGTGAGGTGGCAGCCCAAATATTACTTAACACGATGGAATATGCCGGCAGATATACCAATGTGAAGAATTTATTCAAGACCAAACCCGCCACTGTATTGGGAGGCTATGCCGATGCAGGTACCATATCTTCTTTCGCCCGCGAGGCACTTGCCCGAATGGTGGAAAGCCGCGTGATGAAGGCCAACGGAGAGAATAAATTATTGCCTGCTGCCGAACTTACGCGCTCAGAAGCTACGTTGCTCTTGAAAGAATATCTCGAATCTATTTTGAACTCCGGCCCGCACAGTCGCAACACCGACTGGGAATTTACCTTTGGAGATGAGTTCGACGGAGATCAACTCGACTACACCAAATGGGTCTGTGATGATTACGTTCGCTTTACCGGTGTATCTGCCAAATGGAAAGAAAACTGTGTGGTAGAGGATGGCATGTTTAAAGGATATAACTTCCTCGACAATCACTCTGTGCCTTACAGCAGCGGAAATATTGCTTCGTACTTCAGACAGACCTACGGATTCTTTGAGGCCCGCTACAAATACCCCGACAAGGCGTATGGTTCGCACAGCTCTTTCTGGGTAAGTACGCCTTCTTATGGCGGCGACTTCAATTTTAATGAAGGTACTTATCCGAATGGAATATCGAATAACAACTACTTTATGGTGAGCCCCTACAACTTCCATAACTTCACCATTCCGATGAATATGGCACATGACTATCATACCATTGCCGGATATCTGAATAACACAGATTTGTTTTACGGACTGGATGGACAAAAGAGTTACGATTTTCCCAACTATCCGGTGAGATATGAAGTCGGAAAAACGACGAACATCCCTTATGGCGTGTGGATAAGCACTATTGTCACTTACTTTGACGGACCACTGGACCGCGACCGCATAGATGGCAGCTACATGGCTTGTGATTGGGTGCGTGTGTATAAAGAAGCTACCTGGACACCGGAGGTGGATGTGGAAAACAGCCTGCCTACACAGAATGCAACGAATCAGCCTGTGGCATTTGCACCGGTCATTAAGTTCAATAAAGCGATGGATGCCACTACTATCACAACGGCGAATATACAGGTAACTGAGGATGGTGGGTCACAGGTTCCTTCGTTTATTATTGAGAAAATGACGCCACTGCGCTACCGCATCAAATTCAGCGGTAATCTGACGCTGAATAAAACCTATCGCATACTGGTGAAATCGACGGTCAAAGACCTTATCGGCAACACGATGGCTCACGATACGATTATTACGTTTACTACCGGCATCGATTCGGGTAGCGGAGTGAATGAGAATTCGTTGCTCGACCAAACAACGATCTACCCGAATCCGGGCAAAGGAGTTGTGACAGTCATCGATGAAGGCCTGAGTAGCGCTGTGAAATGCGAGGTGTCTGTTTCTGATATTTCGGGCAAGGTGGTTTACCGCCAGACACAGCAGGTACTGAGTGGTGATAATCGTTTCCAACTCGATTTGACGCATCTGCAATCGGGTGTATATCTGCTCAATCTGAGAGCCGGTGAGAAACAAAAAACATTGAAACTGGTAATTAAAAAATAACCGGAATTGAAGAGAAGAGCCTTTTTGCCGACAGGCAGAAAGGCTCTTCTGCTTTCAGGCCAATGGAGGCAGAAAAGGCTTCGAAGTGCGCTGCGTGAGGGATAGTAGCGGATAGCCCGCAGCCGGCTACAAAAGCTTGATAATGAGCTAAAAGATGAACCGGCGAGGACTATGAGCGGATAGCCCGACCCCATCGGGGGCACGCCCTGAATAAAGAAAATATTTAAGTCGATAATTATGAATTTGAGAAAAACACTTTGTCAATTTTTTACAGTGGCTTTGCTAATGTTTGGAGCAAAGTCGATGGCCGGGGAGCGGCTGATTTCGCGTTTTACCTATTTTGCCAATGACCCGCAGTGTATGATTTGGCCAAATTTTGCATGGGAACACAAGTATATAGCCAAAAACAGAGCGGTGCTGCGCTATGCAAAGGATAAGGACTTCTTTTATCGTTATACGCCGAAAATCAAAGGGTTGCCGGGTGTGGCTGAGGTGTTTTTGTACAAATACAGTTGCAATCCGAAGTTCGACAACCGGGTGTTGACCGAGGTGTTTCATGGTGGGAAAATGGATACAATATATGTTGATTTTACCTCGACACGCGATGCATGGGTGAGTATCGGGCGATTTAGATTCAGTGGCGATGGCCGGGATTTTGTGCAGTTTTCGCGCATAAAGCCAACGGATAATGGAGAGATTACGCCGGTGTTGCCCATCCGGTTTGATCTTTATTACGATACCCAAACCCGGCAGCTATCGAAACAGGAAATGATAGCGGCATTGCCCGTGGGTTTATCTACACACGGCAGCTGGAAATCGCTGAAAAAGAGCGGTTACCGTCCGAAATTTAACACGCTGATGAGTACGGCTAAAGGCGATGTGGCGACCTGGAATCCGGGGCAGGCAATGGCGGGAAAACTGAATATCTACCTCTATCGGCCCAATGTGAAAGCGAACGACATCTATCGGGTGGCGCACAACGGGAAAGTGGATGTGTTGCGTTTGCAAAACCTGACTTTTGCCAATCTCGACCTATATAATCCGGTGACTGCGCAGGGGTGGTACAAATTGGGCGAATTTGATTTTGCCGGTAAAGGGAATGAGTTTCTGCAAGTGGAGAAAGGGGGCAATGATACGACATTGCTCGACTGTATGATACTGGAACGGGTAAATCTGGAAGGGACTCTGCTGGACCGGACAGTGGTGACACCGATGCAGTTTGATGGAAAATATAAGGCCGGAAGTCAGAGTTTGTCGCTCGAAGAGAAGATAAAAACGACGAAACAGATGGTCGGATTATGGCCGAATAACAATGGCCATTCGATATCCACGAGCTCACGTAACGGCTCTACAATCTATTCGCGGGCACTCTATTCGAGCGAGAAATCGCCCCGGTTTGTGTGGAATCCGTGTATCACTGAGCCGGGAGAATATACTGTTTACTATTTCCCGTACTTCATGCCCAACAGCGGCGGAAAGTTTGAAATAGTGGCCAACGGTACAAAAAAAGAGGTGAAAGTGAATCTGAAAGATCTGGTGGTACAGCAACAATATCCCGTGGGAAGATTTGCTTTCGCTGGTGGAAAAAGCGATGAGTATGTGGTGATGAGCGATATCAACCGGGCTTCGGATGTGACTTTTGAAAAGGAAAAAGCAGGTGGAGCTCTCTTGCAACAGGTGGTGGTGACGGCGCATCCCTATTTTGTGGAATACCGCTACGACGATACGAAGAATCTGCCTGCTGGCCATGATTTGGGCGAAATGGTGCGACGTGGTTTTGTGTTGCCGGTGAGCCCGTCGGTATTTGGCGTAAGCAAACCCTACACTGTGCAGGAATTTATCCGCGTTTTGAAGCAAATGCTCGACTCGGCGGATGTGAAATACAAGGATCAGTCGCTATTGCATCTGGTAAACGGAACTTCGGGACTTAACCGCGCAGTGACACTCAACGAGGCTGCACAGCTTATGCTCAATGCGATGGAGCTTTCTGGCCGATATGCCAATGTGCGCAATTACTTCAAATCGGCATCGCAGACCATTCTCGAAAAATATACCGGGGTGAAAGCGGTGAAAAACACCGAAGCCGTGGCACGTATGATAGAAATGGACATTATCAAAGCCAAAAAACAGCCCGAAATAGTGGCGGACAAGGTCATGAACCGGATGGAAGCGATTTTGATTCTGAAAGAATTTAACGAACAGATACTGGGGTCAGGACCACCTGCCCGCGCCGACTGGGAAGTGACATTCTTTGACGAATTTGAGGGAACGCAAATCAACTGGGATAAATGGTATGCCGATGATGCTGTGCGCTTCAACGGGGTAAGTGCCAAATGGAAAGAGAATTGTGTGCTGGAAGATGGCCTTTTCAAGGGGTACAACTTTATGGATAATCATGTGGTGCCTTACAGCAGCGGCAATCTGCACACGGTGTATCGTCAGACCTACGGATTCTTTGAAGCACGCTACAAATATCCCGACAGGGCGTATGGTTCGCACAGTTCGTTTTGGGCCAATTCCCGCGGAGGCGATTTCAATTACAACGAGGGAGCGTATCCGAATAGCGTATCCAACAACAACTATTTTATGCAGAAAGGGACCAACTTCCACGATTTTGCTACCCCGACCAATCTGGCACACGACTTTCATACCATTTCGGGCTACCTCAACGACAAAGATCTGTTTTATGGTATGGACGGGAAAATAACCTGGGAGGTGAAAAACTATCCGCAGTTTTATTCCGATGCGAAAGATTATTATTCGCCGTTTGGAAAAACAACCAACTCACCTTACAATACGATGATTAGTACCGTCGTTACCTATTTCGACGGCCCGCTCGACCGCGATCGCATAGATGGCAGCTACATGGCGTGCGACTGGGTGCGTATCTACAAAGAGACGACGTGGTTGCCTTCTGTAGAGGCATTTACCCGGGTATCTCCCGCTGAATGGATAATCAAATTCAATAAGCCGATGGACGTGCAGTCGATAAACAGGGAGTCATTAAAAATAGAAGGCTCTAAAGTGCCCTCTTATCGGATAGAGAGAATCAACGATATGCGCTTCAGAATTGTGTTTTCGGAGCCGACAGGTGAGATATCCAATTACAAACTTAAAGTAAAAAGCACAGCAAAAGACAATCGTGGACAAAGTTTGGAAAAGGAGACTGAACTGAGATTCTGAGTGACTGAGCAAAAAAAAACCCGGCCAAAAGGCACGGGTTTTTTTATTTTCATTTTCTACTTCTTCAAAAAACGATACGGCTTGCGACCGGGAACCATAAGCATATAAATGCCTGGTGACAAATGACCAACATTCAATTGATTGGTGACCGTTGCTGTCAACACCCGGGTTCCGGGCACGGCAAATACCGATACGGTTGTCGGTTTATCGAGTCCCTGAATATTCAAGGTTTCTGTTGCCGGATTTGGGAATATCAGCAATTCATTATCGGCTGCTTGCATCACACTTGTGTTGCCCGGCACCTCTGTATTGTAATAGAATGTAGCCGAAGCGATACAATCCATATCGGCAGAGGTACGCACCCACTGGGCATTGAATCCGGTCGGGAAAGTGTAGGTAACCGTTTCGCCTGCTTTCACAGGGACGGTGAATGCTTTTACAAACTTTCCATCGGCCATATAGTCGACTTCGAAGGTAAAGTTGACCGTTTCGCTCAGATTGTGAGATAATACGGCTTTTTTGTCGGCATATCCCTGCATAAGGTAAGGAAGAGAAGGAGTGTTGGCTACAACAGATGTCTCTTTCCACGTAGAGCCGATTCCTTTGGGTGTGCCCATTTTAAAGAGGTCATCCACGTTTCCAAACCAGAGCCCGGCTTTTCCATCGGCAGTTTTGCGGTAGTGTGCATCGTTGGTGGCATTGGTGAAATTGCCCGATAGTACCAGCATACCGCGCCAGGAGCAGAAGTCGTAGATTTGCTTGTTGTGCGTGGTAATGGGTCTGATTTTGATGAATCCACCGGCATCGTCGCGGGGTAGTTCGTAGAACGAACCGTGAATATTCATCACACTACGCTCGGTCACAATCTCGCGAATGCCACGGGCGTATCCCGAAACGAGAGGGTCGTTGAATGTGGCATCTCCCATCGGCAGACGGTATTGTTTGCCCCCCGAGGTCATCACAACAGAAGCATTATCAACTGTGAAATCTTTGGTAGGTGCATAGGTGGTGCGCAGGATATTATCGGCAGATGGATTGCTGACAGGAATAAAGTTCATGTTGCCATCAATTTCATAATATGTTTTGGATATTGCTCCTGTTTCGTCTACAATATCAGCGGCAAACTGCAATTTCATATCGGCAGCAGCCATCGGGCGAATCACACCTGAGCTGATGGCTGTCTTTTGCGTGGGAGTCGGAACAGATTGCAGTATATTCGTAACCGGAGAGCAATATGGATTGGCCAGATAGACATAGGCGCTGGCTGCCTGCACTTTGGTGTCGGAGACTACCCTCAGCCATTGCGCATTAAGTTTTGACGGCAAAATGTAATAGGTATATCCGGATGCAGGAACTGTTATCCGGGTAAGTTCGCTCCACTCGTTGCTGCCATTTACATCGACCTCTAATGTGAAGATGGCGCTCTTGCCCGTATTCTGAGCCAGATGAATGACGCGGGTTTCGTATCCGTTTATCAGCATAGCCTCACTTGGCACACCGGCTTTCACCGAGTCGTTCATCCAGATACCACCAAACCCGTAGGGCGTTCCGCCAAAATCGGCGAGCTCTTCGCGGGTGGTGAAAATCAGATTCGACTGGTCGCGTGGGCAGATGCCATTGGCAAATTTGGTAGCATCGTTGCATCCCAGCACAATTTTGCCATTCCACTCGGCATAATCGACAATCATTTTCAGGAATGTGGAGAAAGGCTTTATACCTCCGGTGTTGTTGTGGCTGAATGCGGCCGGGAACTGATACATCAGGCCGTGCATATTCATCAGGTAGTTTCCGTTGTTGTATCCGATATCGCGAATGCGGGGCCACTCGGTGTACCAGCCATGGTCAGCATCGTGAGTATAGCTCGCTTTGGGCAGGCGATACCGCTTCCAGATACCGCCATTGTCGCACACATTGAGCAGTACAGAGCGTTTGTCCCAACCCAGACTCCATACCGGATCCGATTGCGAAGTAGCTCCATATATTCCACCTTTGGTGGTGATTTCGGTATGTTTATTTACATCGATCAGTGTCCACGAAGCCGGCAGGTTGGGATCGCCGTCTGCGTCGCCCTTCCACTCGGCAAGCACGCCGCCCACACCGTTGTTGGCTATCATCAGTCGGTTTTGTCCCACGTATCCGCCTTTCATGTGCTGACCCGGAACCAGACTTTTTACGCCGGTGGTATTCACATCGGCATGAAGAGTTTTGAAATCGAGCGTTTTTACATCCACATCATAAATACCCTCTTCCATGGTGATGAAGTAGATCCGGTTGGCAGGGTCGGTGAGGTGGCGGGCATTTGCAGTCATACGACCGGGCATAAGCGCCGGAGGTATTGTTCTTACCCTTTTCAATGAGTCGATGATGTGCGATCCAATCATCAGCTGGTTCGACTCGCGGTGAATCATCCGGTTGGCCGGAGTTCCGCCCACGCTTTCAGGTCTTGCCGTCACGGTAAGTGTAGTGTCTAGCTGATAAAGTTTGTCATCGCTGCCATTGGGGTAATGAGCCGAATAGGTGACATACCACAAATCGTTTTGCCAGGGCACTACGGCTCCCACGCCACATTCGCTGTCGCTGTTGGTCATGGCCAGGTGAGGATATATCCCACTGAAGCGGGGATAGACCAGTTTCGCATCGTTGTCTTTGATTGTCACCGTAATGTCGGCAATCTGCTGGCCCTGATAGGTGGTGTCAGTTGATGTAACCGCAAATCCCACAGTGCTTGTATAGAGTCCGTTTTGTTGTACCAGATCGTCTTTTGCCTTAATGGCTATTTTCTGCACCACATCGAAGTTTTGTGGTGTAAATGTCAATTGCGCCGGCGAAATAGTAAGGTATGAGGCGGTTGGTTTTTCGGCTATTTGCACAGTAACATCGGCTTCGGGCTGCGTCGACAAACTGACAAGCAGCGTGTCAGAGGTTTCGTTTTTCTCTTCCACCAGAGTCGTGCCTCCGGTTTGGGTGACAATGACAGATGAAAGGTTGCTTAGCAGACACTCATCGAGAAGATAAGATTGAGGAGCCTTCATCCCGTAGGCCGAAGTAAAAACCAGAGAGTTTACTGCTGTAGGGGTAGTCTGGAAGTAGTTTATTCCCCTGGCAACCAACTTCAAAACGGTGCTGTTTGCCGTCGAAGCATAAACATCGTAGTTTGCACCAGAAATGCCATAGTTGTGAGCTACAATCCGGATTCGGTGAGCCCGGATCGTGTCTTCTGTATCCACCAGGTCGCCATCATTATTCCCGTCTGAGGAAAAGGAAATTTCGTTGCCATTCCCTACAGTAACCCAGGTACTGCCATTGTAGAACTGAATAGCTCCACCTGCGGCTATTCTCATGTTTAGTTGAGAGGGATTTACGTTCAGATTAAAACTGCGGTCAACAGCATATAGGGTGGGATTTTGGCAGGCAACGTAGAAATCGAGCATCCATTCCTGCCCGATGTTACTGACTGATTGTACTATTTTTCCGCTTGTGGCAACAATCTGAGCCGATTGCGCCGAGCCGGCTACGAGTCCTTTTTGCGCGATTCCGGATGTTCCGGTTGCCGTCCAGCCGTTTAAAGAAGATGCTTCGAAATTGCCGTTGATCAATACGTTGGCACCGGCACGTCCCGAAAACAGAGTAATTGCGACGATAAGTAAATGTTTTAATTTCATGTATTTTCAAATATTAGAGAAAGAGATTATTGAACAGATAAAGTCAGAATGCGCAAAGATATATAAATCAGTCAACTATATAGTAGAGATTAGCCTCAAAAAAGTCGAAATAAACGGTTTCACAAAAAAAATAACGGATGCAGCTGCTCACGCTGGCTCACATCCGTTATTCACACACACACATTTTTACTTAACTATTATTCAAAAATCATACTACCTCTCTGTTTGCATCACTAATAATCTGCTGCAAATTTAAGATCAAACAAAATTACGGCCATTCTCACATGTCCCAAATCCTTGCATATTTGTTACATCGGTAAATAACACTGAAATAAAACAACATTTAAGCGCCTACTAAACCCCGTTTCGCAATTCTATGTAACATTATTGTATGTATTTGGAACAAATGAAATATCGCTTCTCTTCGATTTGAATTAACTTTGTTGAGAGGAAACACAAAATGAACTAATTTATCCATTTACAATATGAAAACACAACTACGCGCAAAGCAAACTTTTTTATTTCTGCTTCTAACCATCCTGGCTCCGGGGCTCAGAGCTCAGGGTTTGGGCGAATTGGCCCGAAATGCCGGCATGCACTACGGCACCATGGTGCACAAGGCTCAGTTTACCAAAGCTGGCCCCGAATACAAGCAGACTCTGATAGACGAGTTTAGCATGGTCTTTCCCGAAAATGAGATTAAATGGGATGCCATCGAGCCCGCCCGCGGTGTTTTTAAATTTGCTTACCCCGACTCGGTTATCGACTTTGCTCAGGCCAACGGCAAAAAATCGCGCGGACATTTTATGCTATGGCACACCAACATTCCCTATTGGGTTACTTCTCGCAAATCGGGCACCAACAAATGGACGAGGACCGAGCTGATGAGCATCCTCAAAAACCACATTACCACCGTCATGGGGCACTACAAAGGACGCATCTCGGAGTATGATGTCGTCAACGAACCTATCAATATTGGTTATGGCGAGCCTTTCGGGCTGCGCAATAGTTTCTGGTACGACATCATTGGCCCCGACTACATCGACTCGTGTTTCGTGTGGGCGCATCGTGCCGATCCCGATGCCTATCTTTACCTCAACGAATATGGCGCGGAAGCGGCCTCTTCGGCAGAATACCCCAAACGCGATTCGCTCTACAAATTCGTAAAAGAGCTGCAGGGCCGCGGAGTTCCCATTCACGGAGTGGGTTTCGAAGGCCATTTTGGCAACTACATCAACACCGGAACTATCAGTGCTAATATGAAAAAACTCGGTGAGCTCGGCTTGCGCGTGTCAATTACCGAACTCGACATGATGTATACATCAAACCTGCCCAACAACTGGAAAAACCTCATGAACGCTGCATTGGCCAACTTCAATTGCACCACTTTCGTTACCTGGGGCATCGACGACCTGCACTCGTGGAAAGGAAAAGATTGTGGTTGCCTCGTTTGGGACACACTCTTTCAGAAAAAACCACTTATATACAAAGCTTTGTCAGACGCTCTCAAGGCAGCCGACCCCACCATCACCACCAAACGAAAAGCCTTTGCTGCTCTGCCTCCAGCATCGCCCACGCTCATTTTGCCCAAAGTGATGAACATCAATCTCGCTATTGCTCCCGATAGCAAAAACCCCTCTATCATCATTGATAACAACGACGCTGCCTGTACCTACGATTCTGTCTGGACTGCCAGCACTTTCACACCCGGCTACATGGGCGCAAACTACGTCATAGATGGCACCGATAAACTCGACCGCGACCGTTGGGCAAAATGGACACCCACCATCCCCGAATCGGCTCCATACAAGGTCTTTGTCCGGTGGGTAGCCGGCGGAAACCGACCTGTGGCGGCTCCCATACAAATAAAATACGCCAACGGCGACACAACCGTTAGGGTCAATCAGACCATCAATGGTGGACGTTGGCTCTACCTCGGCACCTTTGCCATGAACAAGGGCACCGACAATTTTGTCAAACTCTTCGCCTCAGATCCCGGATACACTACTGCCGACGGCGTTCTTTTCGAGCGACAACAAAGCACCGGAATTTCCCAAACACGCCCCGATGCCCGCATCATCACCACCCCACAACCCTTCAAAAACGGCTGCACGGTGAGCCTCAGTGCCGGTCTTTTGCTACATTCGGTCACCGTCTATGCCCTCTCAGGCGCCGTAGTCGAGTCGCAAACAGCCATCGACAGCTACCAAACCACCATCGGCAGCACCCTCATGCCCGGCATTTATCTCGTAAAAGTGCGCACATCTGCCGGCGAGTACCACACCAAAATAACCAAAATCAGATAATTTTCTTTCAGGGCGCGCCCCTCGCCCACTCGGGTCAGGCTATCCGCTACTACTCCTCACCCGGTTCACCTTTACTGCAAATAATCAGCTTTGGTGACCGGGTTGCGGGGTATCCGCTCCTATCCTTCGCGCAAAAAAGTTACCACTCATTTCGTCGATTTTTACTCTGCCGCAATACGAGTATTGATGTTCTGAAACGACATTATTCATTAGCAATGAACAATAGTATTCATTACTAATGAACACCTGATAAATATTGTCCCATTTTACGCTTTGTAGAAGAAAAAGAGGCCGTAAAGCCCCTGTTTATCAAAAACAAACGATACGTTTTGAATTATTATAACCCCACTATTTGATATTTGTATTATCTTTGCAAAAGCATACACCGAAATGTCCGACAGGCCAATGGTATTGCGACAGCAAAAGGTCAATCGAAGTGAATGCCCATCGAGCGCCCGAAGCGTGAGGGATAGGAGCGGATAGCCCACAGCCGGCCGCAAAAGCCCGAAAATGAGCCTAAAGCAGTACCGGCGAGGACTATGAGCGGATAGCCCGACCCCATCGGGGCACGCCCAAAAAAGAAGGAGAAGAATTATGTTTCTGAAAAAAGAGTTATCGCCCGAAATGGCAGAAGAGCTTTTTGCCGATAGTGCAAAAGCTTTGCAATTCATCGCCGACGTGAAGTGGGAGAATGGATTTGTGTGTCGCAAATGCGGCCACGACAACTATTGCGAGGGAAAATCGCCGGCATCGCGCCGATGCACACGCTGCAAAACAGAGGAATCGGCCACGTCGCATACGCTGTTTCACAACTGCAAATTCCCCATCAACAAAGCCTTTTACATTGCGTATACGGTCTGTGTATTGGGCAAGGAAATTTCGACATACGAATATGCCGGCAAACTGGGGCTCAATCAGATGACCTGCTGGAAGTTCCGCACCCGCATCAAGGAGTGTCTGCTCAAAAAGGCAGCCTCGCAACCGGGCACAGAGGTGCCTCTGCATTCGATATTGATGACAGAGGTGACAGGGAAATAAAATGTTTTAAAAACGGATTTTCGGAAAAAACATGCCCACCTTTTTCTGATATTGACGGTACTCGTCGCCAAATTCAGCAATCAGTTTGCGCTCTTCGAGGCGGGTGCCAATGATGGTGTAGAGCGTGAGAACAACGTTTACAACAAGGGTGGCCTCATCGGCATTGCGCGACCAGATAAGCGGGAATATGGCGGCATAAAACGGATGCCTCACCACACCGAGTATGCCTGTAGTGTCGAGCTTTCCGCTGTGATTAATCAGATTACGCGTAGATTGCCGCCGCAACTGATGCAAGCCCAAAAATGAAGACATGCTGTATTTGCGTGCACCGGCTGCAAAAAGATAGAGACTAACACCCACCATGGTCCACTGAACAACTACCCACATACCCTCCCAACGATAGAGTGGCTCCCCGCGCAAAGAATAGGTAAATGCCAGAAGCGGCAGCAGAAGCAGAACAGCCAATACATTGTATATCAAACGATAGAAACGATAACCGTAACCCATGCGTGTTTTCAGAAAACGCGTGAGCGACGGTGTAATCAGCAGACTGTGGAGGGCGCAATAGCCCGACCATGCAGCTGCTAAAATAACGAGGGATGATGCATCTACCGACATTATTTGGCGGGCATTTGCAGGCTTCGGCGGTAGCTCTCGGCCTCCCAGTTTTTTATGAAATCAATTTGGGGCGCAGTCATAAAGTGCGGTCCGCCAAAATGGTGCGACAACAGGCTGATTTTGAGCCAGTCTTCGAAAATATCCAGCACAATCTCTACCGAACTATCGTCGCTTTCGATGCCAATAACACCCACATTTCGGGCAACAATAATTTTGGGCGTGTAGCCATATCGGGCAGTATAGGCCTCAATGGCAGCAGCCACCTCACCGGGCTCTTCGAGATAAAGCGTCTCGGCTTTGCAATAGACAATCATATCGGGCGTAAAGGGCTGAGAGGCTTCGGCATAGGCTTCGGCACTTGCGCTGAAACGGGCAATAAGCGAGTTGTTGCGCACCTTTACCTTTTTGCCGGGCTGTGCAGACGATACGGCTGCCACCCAGGCTTCAGTTTCGGCCGAAAATGGAAGTGACTCTACCACCAATGGTTTTCCTACACGGGTTTTCAGCTTTTTCATGATGCGGTCGTATATCAACCGGATTTCGTCGATTGAATCTGCTGCCACAAATACACCGTGGTTTTGCAAAATCAATATCTGTGGTTCATCATACCCTTTGCTGCGGGCCTCATACAGGGCCGACTCCACGCGTTTAAACAAAACGTAGCCGGGGTCGGTATAAGGAATATATACCGCATCGGGAAAAAGCTCTGCTGTCAGTTTTTCGGCATCATTTCCGCAGGTAAGAGCGTTAACCAACGTAGGATGCGTATGCACCACAAACGGATAGTCAATCACATCGTGCAGCGATGTCTCCACCGATGGTCGCTTCGTGCTATTGGGGTCTGTCCGGCTATCGAGCAAATCGTTTTTTATCTGCTCTTCCCGTTTGACCGTATTGTCGCTGTATTTCTTAATGGCGATGCCGGCCAGTTTACTACGGTCGAGAACGGCAAAGCCGCCCTCATCAATGGTTTCGAGACTGCTACCACTGGCTTTCACATAAAGCGTGGTGTCGTTTTTAAAAGAGGTATTACCTCCACCGGCAATCACGAAATCTTTGTTTTTTCCGTAAAACCGCGAAATCGTTATCAAATCTTTTACTCCTTGTAGCATCGTATTCTGGTATTTTTATAAGCTAAACGCAAAATCATCTCAATTTGTTTTAGCGACGGCCACCACTGCTTCGGGTTTCGGGCTTTGCTTCGCTTTTGGATTCTGATCGTTTGGTTTCACGGGCAGGTGTAGATTTGGTTTCACGCATTTGACGTTCTACCTTCACCGGCTGACCGATACGACGTCCGTAGTAATTCGGGTTTTCGGGTTCGCGGGTGTAGTTACCACCTCTCTCGCTTCGGCCATCCTGAGCGCCAGCAGCAGGGTCTGTGGTTGCAGCAGGCTGATTATCTACCCTTTGTCTGCCATTGTCCTGACCGCCACGTGGATCTTCGTCGCGGGTAGTGCGACCATTATCGTTTCGGGTAGAGCGATTCTCGTATCCGTTACCCCTTCGACCTTCGCTGGCATCGTACCCCTTGTGGTAAATGGGCTTCTTCACATTTTCATTGAAGCCACGAATGTGACGGTAGTCGCGATCGCGATACACTGTTCTGTAATAATACCGGGGATAGTGGGATACATAATACTGATGGTGCCTCCAGGGCTGAAAAACATTCACATTAAGCGTTACAACAAAAGCACTATTCAGATCAAAACGGGAGTAATAACGGGGAAGCTCGCGCGAAAAATACCAACGACCATTTTCGAGAAAAATAAAATCGCCATTGGACAAATCGTAATAAACCTCGATATCGGGGAAATAGTAATAACGACATCCCTGATGATATTCCGGAGCCCAATTCGGATTGACATAACGAGGATGTGCCTCAACGGTGGTAGTGGTATAGGGAACAACACAGGCCGAAAGAAACAAAGCTGAGAGCGCGGCTATAATCGCAACTTTCATTTTCAAAAGTGTTTTCATAATTCAAACGATTTTATGTGGTTATCTATCGAAGGCTACATATTCATTGCTCTTAGTCTATTATGCGCCTCCCTGTTAATTCTATGATGCATGTATCTTGCCAAAAGCTTACTGGCACCACAATAATTAACGCGCATTAACAACATAAGTTTGCGATAACGGTCTGTTTTATGCGATTGACAACCTTCGCATACAACAACAAATGCATTATACTTCAAAAAAAATGCGTAGGTTTGTACCCGAATTTCTGTTTTTTACTTAACTGATACAAACTTCGGCAGTATGTCTATCCTTCTTCAACATATAAATAAGAGCTATGGCCAACAGCAGGTGCTTCGCAATTTCAATCTCGATATCCGAAAGGGAGAGATTGTCGCATTCCTCGGGCCTAACGGTGCTGGTAAATCTACTACTCTTCGAATAATTGCCGGACTACTGCTGCCCGAAAGCGGCAAAGCCGAAGTGTGTGGCTACGACTTAGCCACTCAAAGCATCGAGGTAAAACGTCGTATTGGCTATTTGCCCGAAAACAATCCGCTCTACACCGATATGTACGTGCGGGAATATCTGGAATTTGCCGCCGGATTTTATCACATCGAAGGCAATCTGAAAAAACGCATCGACGAGCTGGTAGAACAGACCGGACTGACCCGCGAACAAAACAAGAAAATCGGACAGCTATCGAAGGGATACCGGCAACGCGTGGGACTGGCTCAGGCTCTGATTCACAATCCCGAAGTTCTTATTCTGGACGAACCCACCACCGGCCTCGACCCCAACCAATTGGTTGAAATACGGCGTTTTATCCGCGAAATAAGTCTGGATAAAACGGTTATCCTATCTACTCATATTTTGCAGGAAGCAACGGCTTTGTGCGATCGCACCATCATCATCAACAAGGGCGAAATAGTGGCCGATGGCAAAACAACCGAACTGCTGGCAAGCGGCATTTCGCGACAAAGCTACGGTGTGGAATTCAAGACGCCCGCCGATATCAGCAAACTAAAATCAATCGAAGGTGTTGTTTCTTTGGATATTATTTCTGAAAAAGAATACCAACTGACAGCCGAACGCGATCTGCGCGAGGCAATCTTCCGGTTTGCGGTTGAGCAAAATCTGGTATTACTCACCCTTACCCGCCACGAACATAGCCTGGAAGAGGTGTTCAGTCATCTTACTTTATAATTTATTTTTGTTGAATGAAGAAACTTATCATCGCAGCCGACAACAAAATACCGGCACTCAAAGGGCTTATCGAAAAATATGCCGAAGTTAAATATCTGCCGGCCAAAGAGTTTACCCCCGAAACAATCGGCGATGCCAACGTATTGCTGGTACGCACCCCGACCAAATGTACACGTCAGCTGCTCGAAAATTCAAAAGTAGAATACATCGGCACAGCCAATATCGGCTTCGACCACATCGACCGCGACTTTTGCGCCGCTCACAACATCGCCTGGCACAACGCTCCGGGGTGTAATGCCGTTTCTGTGGCACAATACGTTCTTTCGGCTTTGCAGCATTTATCCATACATCAGAACTTCGACTACCGGGGCAAAACAATCGGAATTGTAGGTGCCGGAAACATCGGTACCTGCGTGGCCGACGCCTGCCGCAAAATGGGTTTACGCGTTTTACTCAACGACCCTCCCCGTGCAGCGGTAGAGGGGAACAACGGTTTTTCAGACCTCAAAACCATTGCCGAAGAGTCGGATATAGTTTCGTTTCACACCCCCATGGTTCACACCGGAATATACAGAACTTACCATTTGGCCGATGAGCTTTTCTTTTTCGGATTGAAGAAGAAACCCTACATCATCAACGCAGCCCGGGGGGGAGTGCTCAACGAATCGGCACTTCTGCACGCTTATAATCAGGGACTTGTATCGGGCATGATAATTGATTGCTGGGAGAACGAACCGGATATGCATCCCGTTTTGCTTGATAAAGCGATACTGGCAACTCCTCACATTGCCGGGTTTTCCACCGATGGAAAAATGAATGCGACACGCATCACACTCGAATACCTTTCGGCTCAGTTCAATATCCCGATGGATTTGAGCTCTATCGTTCCGCCCCTGCCAGCTCAACCGGTTATCGACCTGAACATATTTGAAAATCACCGCATCGAAAGGGCTATTCTGACAACCTACAATATCGATGGCGACAGCAGCAAACTGAAACAGCACCCGCATCTGTTTGTCTCCTTTCGCGACAACTACTACCTTCGCCGCGAATTCAAAGCCTACACCATAGCCGGAGCAACGCCCGAAGAGGCAGATCTTTTGCAAAAACTCGGGTTTAACATTCAGGAATAATTTTCATATTCCATAAAATAATTGCAAAAAAAAGGCTCAGTGATGTTATACTTTCTTCTCTACATCGTCTTCTTGTCAAATGAGTCCTGAAAAATTCAAAGCAGAAGTTCTGCCACTACGCGAAAAGCTCTTCCGCATAGCTTGTAAAATGCTGGAAAAAGAGCAGGATGCAGAGGATGCCGTGCAAGAGGCATACCTCAGGCTGTGGCATTCGCGCGATTCACTCGACAAATACGAGAGTGTGCCGGCCTTTGCCACTGTGGTAACAAAGAATATCTGCATCGACAGAATCCGTGTGCAACACCGGGAAGAGCCTCTTGAAGAGAGTTATCTGCAACAAGCCTCGGGCGACAATCCGCACCGGAATCTGGAACAGAGCGATTCAGAACAACTCATTCATCGTATTATTGAACAGTTGCCACCATTGCAGCGAATGATTATTCAGATGAAAGATATAGAAGAGATGGAGAATGAAGAAATTGCAGCAATTACCGGAACCAATATCGAGGCAGTGCGCATGAATTTATCCCGTGCCCGAAAAAAAGTAAGAGAAGTTTATCTGGCCTGTCATCAACTTTAAAAAAGCGAGAAAATGAAAACATCCGATATAGAACAACTGATAGAGCGGTATTTCGATGGCGAAACCACAGTAGCCGAAGAAAAAAAGCTGCACAAATTTTTTGCCCAATCAAATGTACCGGAGCAGTTCAGGGCCGAAAAGGCTATGTTCGACCACTTTGCCCGGCAAAAAACGGCAAAGCAACCCAAACGGGCTAAACTAATCCCGCTGTTGATGCGGTGGTCGGCTGTGGCAGCTGTAATCGCGGGAGCTGTCTGGTTCACTCTCAAACCGGCCAACGATACAATTCTGATCGGAGGCGCGGGCTATGTAATTATCAACGGAAAAATAATTACCGACCCCAATACCGTACAGGAGCATGCCCTCAAGGCTCTCGATGATGTCTCTTGTTCTCCCAAAAAGAAAAAATCAAACGTTCGCTCCGCCGAAGCCGAACAGTTGATGAAAGAGCAATTAAGAATGTTTGGCAAATAAGCCTCAACACCCATATTTTACAACATCAGATTATGAAATCAATCCTGAATATCAATCGCCTTTTGCTGCTTGCCCTTTGGATGGCACCCCTGCTTGCCATGGCACAGGCTGACCTGCAAATCAGCAAAGTTTTCGATAAGTATAGCAAACACAACAAGGTAGTGATGGTAGAGCTAAGCGACCAGATGCTCACCTCCTACAATATGAAACTATACAAAAGCATAAGTATTACCGACAACCCAACGGCTGTGACGTTCATTCGCAAATGCCTCGAAACCGATCAGGAGGGTGCAAAAAAAATCAAACAGGTGATGAAGGGAGGAAAGCTATCTTCGGCCTACTATCAATTGGCGAAAAAGGGGAAAGACAACCGGTTTATTCTGTTTAAAAACAGCCCGGATGGAACAGCCACACTCATCTATATAGAAACTGAAGTTGAAACCGACGACATTGTGAACATGTTGCTAAAGAAAAACTAAGAACATTATGAAAAAACAAATTGCACTATTCATGGGTCTATTGGCCCTTATACCTTCTCTTTTGCTGGCTCAATCTACCGTGTCAGACACAACTATCCGGTTCAGAAACAAAGTTGTAAAAATTGAAGACCAAAACAACGAGGTCAAAGTAAAGGTTTACGAAAGCCAAAACGGGAAAGACACTGTATCATACAAACAGTTGTACGAAGGCATCTTCAGCGAAGGGAAAAGCTTTGAAAAGTGGACTGTCATGGAAGATCTGGGCATTCAACTACCAACATTCGGCAAAGGAAAAAAAGACAAAAACTACCGCATGAAGGCCCATTATGCCGGATTCGGTATCGGCTTTGCCAATCTGATAGACGACCGCACCACATCGACCTACACAAAAGCGATTCCTATCAAAGTAAACGAAACGACCGAATGGTTTATCAACTTCTCCGAACATATTGTTCCCATCTACCGCAACAATCTGGGTATTACCACCGGTTTGGGTATTGGTTGGCATACATACAGACTCGACAACAATCAGATGCTGCAAAGCATAGGTGGTGTAACACAGGTAATCCCTTTCGAACGAGGTGAGGTGGAATACAGCCGTCTGAAAATCACACGCCTGACTGTACCTGTAATGCTCGAGTGGCAATTTGGAAACAGAAGACCCAACTATTTTCACCTCGCAGCGGGTGCAGAAGCCGGTATTAAAACCTACTCAACTTACAAAGTAAAATACCGCGATGCCGACGGAAAAACGCTAAAACAGATTACAGGTCGCGGGCTCAATACCAACCCCATCTCTCTCGATTTGATTGCGCAGGGAGGAATGGGCAACATTAGTATATTTGCCAAATATGGGTTAGTAAAAATATTTGAAGATAATAGAGGGCCTGCTGTGAGACCCGTATCAATCGGACTACTTTTTCATTTTTAAATACGGGGTGTAACTATTCCTCTTTATTGGGGAGCAAATTTTCGAAAACCCTCGGGAAGATTCGGTCTAATTCCACAAAATCATTGCCGCACAGCACGGTAATGGTTTTGTTTTTTTTGGAGAAATAGCGAATAAAAGACATATTTACAACACACTGCCGACTAACTTGCTGAAATTCAGGCTTAGGCAAAGACTCATACAATGCAGTCAAACTACGATTAAGCGCATCAGTACCGCCATCTACATAATAAACACTGGCATATCTGCCCGTTGTGCTGAAATAAACCACCTCCTGCGGGAGAAAATAGCGATGCCCCTTTGCCGTAATAAGACAAAAACGATTTCTATCATCAGACTCATCAATACGCGTAGCCACAACCTCTCTGCTATCCCACTCTTCGAATGCTTTATCGGTTGCTATCTTTAGATCATTACCACTCACTGGTTTTACAAGGTAGTCGGTGGCATTGAGCTGAATTGCTCTTCGGGCAAAATCGAATCGTTCATAAGCAGATACATAAATGACAGGATACATTTTTCCATTTGCCCTCAACTCATTAAGCATGGCTATACCGCTTTTTCCGGGCATCTCCACATCCAAAAACAGGGTATCATAATCCTGAGCATACAAAAGCTGCTCTGCCTCTCTGGCCGTATTGGCAGCTTTAATGACAATGCCCGGGTAGAGTTCTTTGAGCATTGTGGTCAAATACAGACGGGAATATTCCTCGTCATCTATGATTAATACGGTTCTATTGCTATATACTCCCATTTTGATTCATAATTTGAGATCAGGTATCAGGTGACAAAAGCGGGGCTGATACGTCTGAATTGAGCAAATATAGCAAAAAGAAATAAAATAGCAAAAAAAACATTGGAAAAGAAATCAGAATTCATGAAACCGGAAGGCATTTTTGCATCGAAACAACGATTCTACGCATCGAAATACCCATTTCGTGCATCGAAATCACTATAAAAGAAAACTATAAAAAAGATTGAGAATGTGAATGGATACAAAAAAAGGATTCAACCACTATATTTGACAATGCCCCCAACACTTTAAATCCATATAGTATAAACTACAAAGATTCGGGTCAAATTATAGATGGTTGAATCCGAAAACAAGCAAACCCCTCTTGCTAGATTAAATCTCAATTATGATGATGCAAAGATACATCTTGTTTATACATGCTGCAAGAGATTAATTTGCGCAAAACGGCTAGTTCAGGCATTATTTTAACCAGATGGTCGTTTTTTGTAATGAGATAGGCATTTTTTGTAATGAGATTTTCATTATATTTCAAATACCACAATTTACATATATTAAACAAAGAAGCTCATTCGAGCAAATCTCAAAGGTTTTATTTATAAAATTAACAAAACAAAGACCATTAGAGTAATTATCACAACTTCCTTTTCAGGAAAAACTGCCTCTCCTCTTCGGGAAATTTCTCAATCGCATACCGAAGCATGGTGCGCGGCATTTGGGTAGAATATTGCATCAGGAAGTCTGTTTCGATGCTTTTGTTGCGTTTGCCTATTTCGCGCAACATCCAGCCCACTGCCTTGTGCATAAGGTCGTGTTTGTGATTGAGTAGTTTTTCGGCCAGAATCAGCGTATCGGCATAATCTCCGTTTCGGATAAACTCAAATGTAGAAATCACGGCTATGCGTTGCTCCCAAAGCAGATTACTCTCTGCCAGTTTGTGCAAAATGGTTCTGTCTTTGTCGACATAATATTTACCCAGAATATAGTGAGCCGACAAATCGACTAAATCCCAGTTATTGACACGGTTTGTATTCCGGAGATAAAGTTCCACAATTCGTTTTCGCTCTTCCTCTCCCGCTTTTTTAAAACGCTCGACGCAAATCAGCAGAGCCGTGAGCCGGCATTCGTGGTAAGGTTCATTGAGCAGAAGTTCAATTTCGGGCAGGGGCAATGTCAGATTTTTTTTGGCAATTGCGCGTTGTTGTGGCACAGTCAATCCCCAAAAAAGGTCTCCTTCACCATATTCTCCTTCGCCCGTTTTGAAAAAACGTTGCAGAATAATGGCCTTCTCTACACTGGCCAAATCTTTCAATGCGGCTTTTACGGTTGCAGCTGTCATCTCTTTTTGTATTATAATGATTTAAAATGGGTTATTAATTTGCCCCTAAAGTACAATTAATTCAGATACAAAATCACTTTCGACAGGCTAACACCGTGAAGTTTAGTACAAAGTGGTTATATTTGCCGGATAAAAACGAAACTTCGGTATGATCAGCATTTGTATTCCACTCTATAATTTTGATGCAAGGCCATTGGTCGCGGCATTATCTGAGCAAATGAAAGGATTGCATGCTGATTGCGAAATCATCTGTATCGACGATGCCTCCGACCCGGAGTGGAAGACGATAATCGACGAAACGGGAGCGATGTGTCAGACCTTTATCCGGTTGAACGAGAATGTGGGACGAGCCCGCATCCGGAACCTTTTTCTGCTATATGCCCGATACCACTACCTTTTGTTTCTGGATGGCGATTCGCTCATCTGCAATTCTGAATTTCTGAACAATTATTGCCAAATAATTCGACAAGTGGCACCGGATGTAGTGTGCGGTGGCCGTGTTTACCCGACTGTGTGCCCGGGCAGAGCGCAAAGGCTAAGCTGGGAATATGGCACCCGATGCGAGAGTAAACCGGCAGCAATCAGAAAGATATCGCCCCACAACTCGTTTCTGACCAACAACTTCCTGATCCGAAAATCTGTTCTCGAACAGATCCGGTTTGACGAACGGCTTTCGGCATACGGACACGAAGATACGCTGTTTGGCTTTGAACTTAAACAAAAAGGTATCGGGATACTTCACACCGAAAATGCGGTTCTGAATGGCGATGTGGAAACAAACAAACGGTTTTTGACCAAATCGGAAGAGGCTATTTTTAATCTGATTCAAATGTCGGAGTTTGTTCCGTTTTACAAAGATCTGATCAACGACATCTCTCTGCTCAGATTCCACAGCCGGATAAAGAAACAGGGGCTTGAGCTTCCCGTTTATCTGGCATTTATCCTTTCAGAGAGATTTATTAAAATGCTGTTGAGTCGCGGATTTGTCAGCCTGACACTGTTTAATTTTTACAAAACAGGCGTTCTGATTCGGGCAAAAAGAAACAGCAACTATAAGAACAAAAACTAATAAATGAGCAAATTAGCTACATACAAATGGAACTTCATACGGAAATCATCAAAAATTCGACGATGCCTCGTCTATCAATCTGAAAGACAGCATTGTGTATGGCTGGGGGGTTTTGGGTGTTTCCATTTCCTATTTCCTGCATCGTAAAAGTATTAAGACGTATAAAATTGTAAAATGAAATTCAGATCCGAACTGGTCAAAAACAGCATCACCCTGCTTTCGGCCAACACCTTGAGCCAACTGATCGCCATTGCCGTCTATCCGGTAGTAACAAGACAGTATGCGCCGTCAGACCTGGGCGCGCTAAGTCTATTGCTATCAATTGTCGGCATCTGCACCATTCTGGCCACGGGCAAATACGAGTCGGCCGTGATGCTGGAGAAGAAAGACAGCGATGCTGCCGCGGCTTTCGATCTGACAATTGTGATCAACCTCATTCTATGCCTGTTGATTGCTGTTTTGCTGTTGTTTTTCAAACCATTTCTGATTAGCATCTTTCAAATGCAGAGCATAGAATCGTTCGTGTGGTTCATTCCGCCTATGGTCTTTCTGGCGGCAATGGGTTTTTCGGCCACCTTTTGGTTCAACCGGCAAAACCGGTTCCGGCTCAGTGCCCGGTACAACTTGTCGCAAAGTATCACCAACAACGGGCTCAAAGTAGCCTTCGGCGCCCTGCAATACACCTATATCGGTCTGGTTTTGGCCAATCTGGCGGGACAAATTGCGGGCATCCTGTCCGTATTTTCTCACCGAAATCATTCCGACGGTTTGTTTCGTTTCAACAAACAGACAATGCAGCAGATTGCCGTCCGCCACAAACATTTCCCCATCTACCAGATGCCGCATGCCTTTGTCAATACTTTGGCCGGTAATCTACCGGTCCTCATCCTGGCCGCGAAGTTCAACATGACAGAAGTAGGGCTCTTTTCTTTGGGTATTACATTAGGTTTCAGGCCAATAAATGTACTTACAAGTTCTGTCAATCAGGTATTTTTTCAGAAAGTATCGGCCAACACCGCCGGCGGAATTTCGAGCTACAGTCTGTTGTCTGCATTCAGCCGAAAATTCTTCACAATAGGGTTTCCGCTACTTATCCCTGCAATTTTTACCGTAAAACCGCTTGCTGTTTTCATTTTTGGGAATGAGTGGGCAGGCGCCGGGTCATATTTACAAATGATGTTGCCCTGGTTCTTTTTCACCGTGGTAGCCTCATCTCTCAGTTTTATGCCTTCGGTGGCAAACAAACAAAAAGAGGCCATGTTTATCGAATTTATTTACATGGCTTTTCGCATTCTGGCTCTGCTTACAGGGGTTTGGTTTTCAAACATGCATCTCGCAATCGGGCTCTTCTCTGCTGTTAGTTCTGTTTTCATGGCCGGACAAACAATCTGGTATCTTTCACTGGCCAAAAATCTGATAAAAAATTAACCATCCACTCTATGGAAATGCGTTCGCCCCATATTCTTATCCTGCCATCGTGGTATCTGCCCTTGGGTGGCAGCTTTTGCCGCGATCAGGCTATTGCCCTGCAAAACAAGGGAATAAATATCTCCATTCTGGCAAACGTAGAATTACCATGGACCCAAATGGGACTCAAAACCCTCACATTGCCGTGGGGTTTCTTTTCGCAAACCGAGGCGGGCATTCCCACGCATCGTCACTACATGCGTCGCATTCCCCGGAGCGAGAAGGCCAACTTCCACCGATGGGTGGATTCTACGCTCAAACAGTTCGACCACTACATCGCCCGAAACGGTAAGCCCGACCTCATACACGCACACAGCGCCATGTGGGCCGGTTATGCGGCAGCCCTCATCCGCGAAAAGCACAATATTCCGTATCTCATTACCGAGCATCGCGGACGGTTTTCCGAGAGGTCTCAATCTCCCCACACCACCCCAAAGACATGGCAAATTCCCTTGCTGCAAAAGGCTTTTTCCAATGCCGAAATACTCATTCCCGTTTCGTCGCTTTTGGTAGCCAGACTCAGCGAGCTTTCAGGCCATCAAACGCCCGTTTGCCCGGTCTCCAACATTGTAGATACAGATTTCTTCTGTCCTCCCGATGCACGCACGGCAACCGATAAATTTACCTTTTTCACCGCAAACAGTTTCGACGATGCCAAAGCCTACGACATTCTGCTCGAAGCGTTCGACCGTGTTTGCGCCCAACAACCTGATGTGCGGCTGGTTATCGCCGGTGGTGGATTCCGGAATCCTGCATTTCAAAATATGTTGAAAAATTGCAAGGCTGCTCCCAAAATCTCTTTCACCGGATTTCTCGACAGAACCGGAATACGCCAAAATCTCTGGTCAGCGCAGGCATTTGTCCTTGCCAGCCGCGTCGAATCTCAGTCTATTGCCGTGCTCGAAGCCATGAGTACCGGCCTCCCCGTGGTCTGCACAGAGGTGGTTCCCGACGAGGTTGTCACACCCCAAACCGGCTACAAAGTACCCGTCAACGATGCTTCTCAATTGGCCGAAGCCATGCTCCGTATGGTGCAAAACAGACAAACTTTCAGCCCTCAAGCCATCGTTGTTCAGGCCCGAAACATATCCGCACCCGACGTAGTTGCACAAAAATTAATCGAAATTTACAAACAGATTCTTCCTTAAAAATTCAGGGCGCATCCCTCCGTTATACTCCGGGTCGGGCTATCCGCTCATACTCCTCGCCGGTTTAGCTTTTAGCTCACTTTCAAGCCTTTGCAGCCGGCTGCGGGGTATCCGCTACTATCCCTTGCGCTTCGCCACATCACCCGCCGGCTCACTTTCAACCGCAAATTTATCAGTCGTTTACCTTCAATTCCGCTTTGAGTTTCAACAAATACCACTTCACAAAAATCTCGTTATAAGTTGTACCTATTGGCACACCGGCAGCCTCCAAATCTCTTCTCAATGGGGCAGATATTTCCTTCATACAGGTATAATCGGGATCAGAAACCACCATTTTTTTTAGCCACAACGGCACATATCCCTTAATAATATTCTTAATTTGCTGCTTCTTTATTTCAAATTTTCCGGGCTGCAATTCGTTTCCAAAATTAAGATTATATTCTGCAAAAAGCACCCCTTTCAGGTAATCATCATACAGCTTTTTGTAAAGCTTATTTTCGTATCTCATTGATTGAAAGAGCGATAATAACTCCAAATCCCAGAAAGGCAATCGCACATCGTAGCCAAAAAACTCATAAATCCGACACGAATTATTGATTAACTTCGGCAATTTTTCCCGATAATCAAACTCTTCATACACCGAATAGGGCAAATAATCAGGATTTTCTTTTACTATTTCTGCCACAAAATTCGCCATATAATTACCCAAATAGCCACTCTTTTTTGCATCTCCATACGGAAATTTCTGAGCCAATAGCGTAGAAACTATTTCACTTTCCGATGCATTTTCTTTCAGTCCGGCTTTTGTAATCTGACTTCCCGCCAGGAAATCGCCCGAATGTCCGGGCACAAAAACAGCATCTTTTTCAATCCGGTTTTTATCTCTTAATTCACGTACAGCAAAGTACTCATACATCCAGAATATACCGCAACAGCCCCCCGAAAAACGAAAATATTGCTCAAATTCATACGATTTTTCATACGATTTCAATTTTTCCTCATCACTCGAGTCTACAAAAATATAGGGAAATCCCAGCCTCCCGGCCACCAGTTTCGACAATCTCATTTCCGGATTATCAGGTCGTCCGGTATTGTAGCAAAGCACATTTCTGTATCCGGTTTTCTTTAGCATCGCTGCTATCAGTCGCGAGTCGTAGCCCCCGCTCAGCGGCACCACGATCTGTCGTCCGTTCGCGCTTCGCACCAGCCGTTCGAAGGTCTGCATCAGCGCCTCTTCAAATCGCTTTCTCTCTTCATCATAGGTCAGTTCGCTCACCCGCGCAGTGGCATAGTGGCTGTAAAGGTGTTCCGAAATCTCTCCGTCGCACCACACCACCACCGTCGATGGCGGCACCTGACATATTCCTTCAATCAACGTTTTCGACCCAAAAACCACCGACGAGCAGAGCATCTCTGTCTCTGCTTCGGGAATAATCCGGTCATCTTCCCGCCTCAATAGCGCAGGATCGTCAGACACCATCAGCTCCTCCCCCTCTATCCGGTAGAAAAGCGGATAGGTACGGCTTCTGTCCGATGCCAGTATCGCGCATCCGGGCAGTTGTGCCACCACACAAAACAGGCCATTTGCTTCGGCCATTTTCTCTACAAATGCTGCCACATTGCTCAGTGCCGAAAACACTCCGGCCAGACTTTCGCCCGCACAAAGAGCGTTCGCCCGGTCGTAACAGTATCCTTTTACCGATACGTTATCTTTCGTCATCCACGCCTTGTTTCTGTTTCCGTGTTGCAATATCATCTGAGTTTTCCTTTCAAATATTGAAAAATGGCTTTGTATCTGTTTTCTGCTGATTTCAGGTGGTAATAGGGTCGGTTTTCGCTACCCCATTTTTGATAAAAATAGGCCACGCCAGGTATATCAGAACCCTCAAAATCGAGCAGAGACAATTCTTCGGCAAATTTTCGGACAAATCCATCTATCAGAAAATGGGTCGCATTCTGTTTTTCACCCTCTTGGGTGGGTGCACCTATCACGTAGAAAGCGGTCGTTTCGTTTCTGAAAAACAGAGCCGATGCCCAACGCTGATCATCTTTCATTACCGTCAGGGCTATTGCATTCTTCATTTCGACTGCTTTTGCGATCAGTCGCTTCAATGATTTTCGGTTGTATGGGGTAAGCCTGTTCATCTTCCCGTATTTTGCCAGATAATTGGACAAAACGAAGTCCAGATCGTTCTCTTCCACTACCGATATCTGTTCGCTGTTGCGCAGACTTCGTCGGGCGTCTTTGCTGTATTTGGCCGCTATTTCGCCGTAGGGAAGGGTCAGATTGAGCACAAAATTGGCTCTTTTTCGCAAAATCCAGTCTGTACTGCCGGCCACACTTTCGGGTAGTGGCATGGCATATTCCATATATGCAAAGCGGGCTCGTGCTTCCGACAAAAAAAGCTCAATTAGCCTTCCATCCACCTCATTGGCCGAAAAAACGCCCAACTGCTGAATAAAAACCGGCAGATAAGCATACCGTATTCCCCATTTGCTATTCCAGGGCAGTGGCATTATACAGGCGTAATCGTCTGTGATCAGTGCATCCCAATGCGGACAGAGTGCATCCAGATACCACGATCGGGCATACACGGGCGCACCGGGCGAAAGTGTCACGGTTTTATCCCACTTCTGTTTGTCTATTTCGTTGTTTTTGAGGTATTTCAGTTTCATCACATCTCTGTTCTTTTCATCAGAAAACGTTTCACAAAATACATCAGCGGTCGCAGGTAGCTGCGTTTGTACCACGACCACTCTCCGTTGTAGGTCACCATCCTGCCTTTTACACCCTGTTTAAACTGAAAAACTCCCTGCGACGAGTGAGTCGATGGAAGAAGTCTTTCCATGTCGAAAGAGATAAAGTCCCGTGCCTTTAGCGCCGAAAAAAGCTCATTATACATAAAAAAAGTAGCGCCACAGGCTTTGGCTTTCTCTCCTTTTGCCGCATAGAGCAATCCGGCATGTCCCCCCGACTTGTGGTATATGATGGCCGACAGCCACTCCTCTTCGGCATTGGTCACAATGGCCAAACCAAAATTTCCGGTCGAAAGCAGCAACTCCGTTTGCACGGCCGAGATCGAATGACTAATCGCTTTGTCTTCGATCAGTTCGCGGTAGAGGGCTGCAAATGCGGCAGCATCAGCGGGTTGTGGTGTATCTATTAGACGAAACCGCAGGTCTGATTTTTCAGCCAGCCGTATATTTCGCTTCCAGTTGTCGTTATATTTTATCGGCTGAGTCAGATCTATCCACAACGAAAGATGAATAGAAAAAAGACCTACCGGCCTAAGATATCCAGCCTCACGGATACCAATTTCGTAGGCTGTCTGGTAGGGTAGAAATGAGTTAACTTCAATAATATCAAAATCAAGAGCCCGGAAAGAGCCGTAGAATTGCCTGATTTTTGCAACCTCAACCGCCCCGGATTTCAGGCATTCGCCCTGAATCATCAGCATTTTCAATCCGGCCAGTTTTTTTACGTGAGCCAAACAAGCCACTTCGGGTGCATCCGGATTATCGACAAACAGACGCACTGAGCCGGGTTTCTGTTTTTCATGAAAATCGTACCAACCTTCTGTTTGCACAAACGGGCGGTGCTCAAATTCCCGTATCAGGGAAAAATAGTGCTCTCTGTCGCTTATCTCTGTCATAATCTGCTACAACGTTAACCCGTCTAACAACTTGACATACAACTGTATTGCTTCTCTGATTTCGTGCAGATTGATATATTCGTCGGCCGTGTGTGAGCGGGCAGAGTCGCCGGGACCCATCTTCACGGTCGGGAAATTCATAAATGTCTGATCCGAAAGTGTTGGCGAGCCGTAAGTCTCACGACCTAACGTCTTTGCCCGTTTCACAAACGGATGATTGGGGTCGATACCCGACGAGTTGAGCCGGAAAGAGCGGGGGGTGATATCACACGCCATTTCAGACTTCAGTATTCCGTATATCTCTTCGTTGGTATAGCACTCATTCGATCGCACATCTACTGTAAATTCGCAGCGGTCGGGCACCACGTTGTGTTGTGTGCCGGCATGTATCACACTCACGGTCATTTTGACAGGCCCCAGTAGGTCGGTTTTTTTATCAAATTGATACGTGCGAAATTTATCTATCACCGGTAATGCTTTGTAAATGGCATTTTCACCCTCATTGCGGGCAGCATGCCCCGATTTTCCGTGCACCACACAGTCAAGCACCATCAGACCCTTTTCGGCTATGGCAGCATGCATGAGAGTGGGTTCGCCCACCACAGCAAAAGCTATAGCCGGCAATTCGGGCACCACAGCCTCTGCGCCGTTTTTGCCCGAAACCTCCTCCTCGCACGAGGCCAGAAAGAGTAAATTATAGGATAATGCTTTTTCCCGCAAAACCAGAAATGTATGCAATAAACTTACCAGCGATGCACCGGCATCATTACTTCCTAATCCATAAAGCCGGCCATCTTCTTCGGTGGGTTCAAGAGGATTTCGGGTCCAGCTCGAAGCTGCTTTCACCGTGTCGATGTGCGAGTTAAGCAAAACTGTAGGCTTTGCCGGGTCGAAGGGTTGAGCAAAAGCCCAGGTATTATTTCCTTTGGTCCCGAACACAACCGCTTGCTGTTCGAGAAACTGCCTCAGACAGGCTGCTGCCTGCTCCTCTTCCCTGCTGAGCGAAGGTATCGCTATCAGCGATTTAAGCAGGTCAACGGCAGAATAATAGGCTTCGTCGATATTCATTTAATCAAATTAAGGTTATATTCAAAACATCGATGCAACCCGCTTTACAGCGGCCACAAAGGTGTCTATTTCTTCCCGGGTATTGTAAAACGAAAATGAGGCGCGCACAGTTCCTTCTATGCCCAATCGTTTCATCAGTGGTTGTGCGCAATGGTGGCCGGTACGCACGGCAATACCCAGTTTGTCGAGCAACATACCCATATCGTAGTGATGTATATCTCCTACCAAAAACGAAATCACACCACTTTTATTGCCGGCAGTGCCGTAAATGCGCAATCCCTCTATTTCGAGTAGTTTTTCTGTGGCATAATGCAAAAGTTCATCTTCATATGCCGCAATCTTATCAATACCGATAGCCGACACATAGTCGAGTGCAGCTGCCAACCCGGTAGAACCGATATAGTCGGGCGTTCCCGCTTCAAACTTAAATGGCAATTCGTTGTAGGTTGTCTTTTCGAAAGAAACGGTAGCAATCATCTCACCACCACCCTGATAGGGGGGCATCTTTTCGAGCCACGCGGCTTTTCCATAGAGCACACCAATACCATTTGGCCCATATATTTTATGTCCCGAAAAAGCATAAAAATCGGCATCCAGTGCCTGCACATCCACCGCGATGTGTGGAACAGACTGCGCTCCGTCGATAAGCACCGGCACATTTTGCTGATGAGCCATATCGATGATCTCTTTCACCGGATTTATAGTACCCATTACATTCGAAACATGCATCACCGACACCAAACGGGTACGTTCGTTGAGCAGTTTTTTGTACTCATCGAGCAACAATTCTCCCTTATCATTGATGGGAATAACCCGCAGCTTAATTCCTTTTCTCTCTTCGAGCATTTGCCAGGGCACAATATTGGAATGGTGCTCCATAGCTGAGACAATCACCTCATCTCCGGCCGATAGCATTTCTCCGAAAGAGAAAGCCACCAGATTGATTGCTTCGGTGGTACCCCGTGTGATGATTATTTCGCGGGATTCGGCCGCATTGATAAACCGTTGAATGGTTTTGCGGGCCTCTTCGTGAGCTTCGGTAGCTGCCTGACTCAGGAAGTGTACACCCCGGTGAATATTGGCATTTACATTGTAATACCCCTCTTCGATGGCTTCTACCACGCAACGGGGCTTCTGTGTTGTAGCTCCGTTGTCGAAGTAGATTAAGTCTTTTCCGTAAACCTTACGGGAAAGTATGGGAAAATCGATGCGAATGGATTGTATATCAAGCATAAGCTCTGGTTTATCAGTTGCAAATGTTACAACTTGTACATTTGTTGAGTTCGTGTCGGAAACGTTTTTCGACCAACACCTTCAGTCTGTCTTTCAATGCATCGAGGCGGATGTTTTCAATCACATCCGACATAAAGGCAAACATAAGCAGCATACGCGCCTCCTTTTCGTCAATTCCACGGGCACGCATGTAGAAGAGGGCATTCTCATCGAGTTGTCCCACAGTAGCCCCGTGGCTACACTTCACATCATCCGCGTAGATTTCGAGTTGCGGCTTGGTGTACATCTTTGCCTCCCGGGTAGCACAAATATTGCGGTTGGTTTGGTAAGCTTCGGTCTTTTGCGAACCTTCGCGCACCAGTATTCTTCCCGAAAAAGCGCCAACCGACTGATCGTTCAATACATATTTAAAGAGCTCATTGCTCATACAATGAGGCGCTGCATGGTCGATAAATGTATGGTTGTCCACCCGTTGTTGCTTATCCACAATGGCCATTCCGCACAGATGACTTTCGCAGTGCGGACCGTTAAGTGTGACAAAATAGTTATTTCGGGTCAGACCATTGTTGAGCGTGATACCGTTGACCATCACATTCGATCCCGCCTGCTGATCCACAAAGGTAGAGGCTATACGTTTGGTGTTCAACTCATTCTCTTCGAGCTCATAAAAATCGAAGAGCGCATTTTCGCCCACAAAAATCTCAGTAACCTGAGTAGCCAGGAAATTGATGTTGGCATCCATTGTATGATCGCACGACAAAAGTTTTGCCTGTGCATTCTCTTCCACGATAATCAGCAACCGACGATTGGCCATCCAATCGACATCTCCCCGCAGAATATTGACCAATTGCACCGGTTTTTCGATAACCACACCTTTGGGCACATAAAGCACAAATCCATCCTGTGCAAAGGCTGTATTAAAGGCAACCACTCCGTCTTTTTCGGTTTTAGCCAGTTTGCCATAGTATTTGGCGGCCACCTCCGGTTGCTCATCGCAAAAATCTTTCAGACTGCCGGCAAACACGCCATCGGGCAACCGACGGGCATTCAACTGACTGACAAAACTGTCATTCACCAGAAAATAGAGCGAAGTACTCAGGTTGGGCACGTCGCAATGAAACACTTCGTATGGATTCACCGGAATATTGAGCCGGTTTAGGTTCATGCCGTATTCGGGTGCAAACAGAGCCGGAATATCGGTATATTTGTATTCTTCCGCATCTTTGGCCGGAAAACCGTTACGGGCAAAGTCGGCAATCGCTTTATCCCGCAATGCATTCAGCATTTCCGCAGAATGGCTGTTTATCATCTCTTTGGTTTGATGAAACAGCTCTGTATAGGTTTGTTCTGTATTCATAAATAATGTCCCTCTGTCTTCCCCGTGGGGATTTTGATGAGTGATAATTCAATTCCGAACTCGAAGCCTTTCGCGCCGAAAGGCAATGCGCAATTATTCGCCCAACTCTTTTTTAATCCAGTCGTAACCCTTCTCTTCCAGCTCAAGTGCCAGTTCGGGACCCGCAGACTTCACAATTTTTCCTTTGTAGAGTACATGCACAAAGTCGGGTTTGATGTAATCAAGCAGACGCTGATAGTGCGTAATCACGATAGTAGCATTGTGCTCGCTCTTCAGTTTGTTTACGCCATTGGCCACAATGCGCAGAGCATCAATGTCGAGTCCGCTGTCGGTTTCGTCCAGAATAGCCAAATGGGGCTCGAGCATCGCCATTTGAAAAATCTCGTTGCGTTTTTTCTCACCACCAGAGAAACCTTCGTTTACTGAACGGCTTGCCAGTTTGTTATCCAGCTCTACCACTTCTCGTTTCTCACGCATCAGTTTCAGAAAATCGGTAGCTGATATGGGTTCCATATTTTTGTATTTGCGGTGTTCGTTGATGGCAGCACGCATGAAATTTACCATGCTTACACCGGGTATTTCTACCGGATACTGAAAGCTCAGAAATACACCCTCGCGAGAGCGGTCTTCGGGAGACAATTCCAGCAGATTTTTGTCGTTAAATTCCACCTCTCCATCTGTCACCGTAAACACCGGATTTCCGGCCAAAACGGCCGACAAGGTACTTTTGCCCGAGCCATTGGGGCCCATAATTGCATGAACTTCACCTGCGCGAACAGACAGATTGATTCCTTTTAATATCTCTTTGCCATTGATGTTGGCATGTAAGTTCTTAATGGTCAACATATATGATTTTTTTATTGTTTACTTTATAAATAAGAATCAACCCACACTTCCCTCTAAGCTGATTGCCAAAAGCTTTTGTGCCTCAACGGCAAATTCCATCGGTAGCTTGTTCATCACCTCTTTGGCATATCCGTTCACTATCAGCCCCACAGCATCTTCGGTGGAAATACCACGTTGGTTGCAGTAGAAGATCTGATCTTCACTGATTTTAGAGGTGGTGGCTTCGTGCTCTACCACGGCTGTCTCGTTGTTGATTTCCATATAGGGAAATGTGTGTGCGCCACAGGTTGAGCTCAGCAAAAGACTATCGCACTGCGAATGGTTGCGGGCATTGTCGGCACGCTTGGTGATTTTCACCAAACCCCGGTAGCTGTTTTGGCTGTGTCCGGCAGAAATTCCCTTCGACACGATGGTACTTTTGGTGTTTTTTCCCAAATGCACCATTTTGGTTCCGGTATCGGCCTGTTGGTAGTTGTTTGTTACAGCCACAGAGTAAAACTCACCCACCGAATTGTCACCGGCCAGTATGCAGCTCGGGTATTTCCACGTAATAGCAGAACCGGTTTCGACCTGAGTCCACGATATTTTTGAGCTATCTCCCTTGCACAATCCGCGTTTTGTCACAAAGTTGTAGATTCCACCTTTGCCATTTTTGTCTCCGGGATACCAGTTTTGAACTGTCGAATATTTCACCTCTGCACGGTCGTGACAGATGATTTCCACTATAGCAGCATGCAACTGATTTTCGTCGCGCATGGGCGCTGTACAACCTTCGAGATAGCTCACGTAAGCATCGTCATCGGTAACAATCAGGGTGCGTTCAAACTGCCCTGTGTTGGCCGCGTTGATACGGAAATAGGTAGAAAGTTCCATCGGACAACGCACGCCTTTGGGTATATATACAAACGAGCCATCGCTAAATACGGCTGAATTGAGCGCAGCGTAAAAGTTATCGCGATAGGGGACAACCGAACCCAGGTATTTCTTCACCAGATCGGGATAATCGTGTACCGCTTCGCTGAACGAGCAGAAGATAACACCCAGCTCAGCCAGCTTTTCGCGGAAGGTTGTTTTTACCGACACACTATCCATCACAGCATCTACGGCAATACCCGACAAGGCCATCTGCTCTTCGAGCGAAATACCCAGTTTGTTGAAGGTTTTCAACAGTTCGGGATCTACCTCATCAAGACTTTTCGGGCCTTCTTTCTTCTTCGGCGCAGCATAATAACTTATTGATTGATAGTCTATTTCGGGCAAATTAAGATGTGCCCAGGTGGGCAATTCCAACGTTTGCCAGTAGGCAAATGCCTTCAACCTGTAATCGAGTAACCATTGTGGTTCCTGCTTCTTTGATGATATCAAACGCACAACCTCTTCGCTCAAGCCAATGGGTATAATATCTGTTTCGATATCCGTTACAAACCCATATTTGTAATCACCAGAGGTTACCTCATCCAATATATTATTTGATTCTTCTTGCATAACTTTAAGATATATAGCTTATTGTAAAGAAATTATCACTATTCATATAACCCTCATTCTTTGTATTCAGTTCAAATATCATCCGGTTTTTTTTGCTTTTGTCCCGCTTCATTTCCGTAATCGAAGTATTGTTGAAGATAGGGCAACACAAAAGGTGACACCTTCAAAACAGGATAAAAACCGATAGAATTTTGCTTCGTTTCCAGCTTGACAATGCGATTGTTTTGGTCAATCATCTGAAACAGATTAAAGACAATGCTCAGTATCAGAAGCGATTTCAATGTACCGAATACAGCACCGGCCACATGGTCTAACGGACCAAGCCCAACTTCCGACAACAATTTTTTCACAATTGTAGCCAGCAGATTGCCAACAATTATCACAAGCAAAAACGGGATTATAAAGGAAAGTGCTTTGGTTACAAAAACCGGAAAATCGTAGATTCTGTGCAAAAAAGAGGATGCATCACCAGCATAGTGAATGGCTATCCACGAACCCAGAATAATACCCACCAACGAAACCAACTGCCTCACCAAACCGTCCAGTAATCCTTTTACCAAACCCAACCCCGCTAATATGATTATGATCCAGTCGATGTAGTTCATATTCTTTATTTGTTCCGCAAAAATAGTAAATTTGAACCATATAACCGGCCAATTTCCCATTTTTTAGTACGTTATTAGCCTTATTTCTATAAACAAAAGAGGCTGTACTCACTTTTACACGATTACAGCCTCTTATATTTATTTCAATTTGTTTCTGTTCGAAGCAAATTTTGTTTACTTGTATTCATCCCAGCTCTTGATCTGAATATCATCCACATCCATGTTGCAGAATGCATGGATAAAGGCAGATGCAAGGCGGTCGTTGGTTATCAACGGAATGTTGAGATCGATAGCTGCGCGACGAACTTTATAGCCCTTGCTCAACTCTCTTGTGGTGAGATTTTTTGGAATGTTTACCACAAAATCAATCTTCTTGCTTTGCAACAAATCCATTACCTGAGGCTCACCTTCGTCACCCGGCCACTGAGCCAGCTTAGCAGGAACACCATTTTCGTTCAGGTAAACATAAGTGCCGTTGGTAGCATATATCTCAAATCCTTTCTGATGCAACAACTGAGCAGAAGGCAACATGGCCGCCTTTTGTTTCGCATCGCCGGTAGAGAGCAGAATCGATTTCTCGGGAATGCGGTATCCTACCGAAAGCATAGAGGTCAACACAGCTTCGTACGAATCGTCTCCGATGCAACCTACCTCACCGGTAGAGGCCATATCCACACCCAATACAGGGTCGGCCTTTTGCAGACGGGTAAACGAGAACTGAGAAGCCTTAACACCTACGTAGTCGAGATCAAATGCGCTCTGAGAAGGTATTTCGTATGGTATTCCCATCATTACCTTGGCTGCCAGTTCGATAAAGTTGATTTTCAAAACTTTAGACACAAACGGGAAGCTACGCGAAGCACGCAGGTTACACTCAATTACTTTTATATCGTTGTCTTTGGCCAGGAATTGCATGTTGAAAGGACCTGTAATCTGCAATTCAGACGCAATCTGACGGGCAATTTTCTTGATACGACGGAATGTTTCGACGTAAAGTTTTTGCGGAGGGAACTGAATAGTCGCATCTCCCGAGTGAACCCCGGCAAACTCGATGTGCTCAGAAATAGCATACAATACCACTTCGCCATGATCGGCAACCGCGTCAATCTCAATCTCCTTCGCATTTTCGATAAACTCACTCACTACAACCGGATGCTTCTTAGAAACGTTGGCTGCCAGTTGAAGGAACTGTTTCAATTCGCTATCGTTGGAGCATACATTCATCGCTGCACCCGAAAGCACATACGACGGACGCACCAACACCGGATAACCGACTTCGTCCACAAATTCGTTGATATCTTCCAGACTGCTCAACTCTTTCCAGCGGGGTTGGTCGATTCCGAGGCGGTCGCACATGCTCGAGAATTTATGTCTGTCCTCAGCATTATCAATGCTTTGGGCACTTGTTCCGAGAATATTTACCTTCTGAGCATCCAGACGGATAGCCAGGTTGTTAGGTATCTGACCTCCGGTAGAGAGAATCACACCGTGTGGATTTTCCAGTTCGATAATGTCCATTACGCGCTCAAACGACAATTCGTCGAAATAGAGACGGTCGCACATATCGTAGTCGGTCGAAACCGTTTCGGGGTTGTAGTTAATCATAACCGAGCGCCAGCCCTCTTTGCGGATTGTCAGCAAAGCGTTTACCGAACACCAGTCGAACTCCACCGAGCTACCAATACGGTATGCACCCGAACCCAAGACAATCACAGAGCGATGATCGCCCAGATATTGCATATCGTTTGCAGTTCCGTTGTAGGTCAGGTAGAGATAATTGGTCTGTGCAGGATACTCAGCAGCCAGCGTGTCAATTTGTTTCACAACAGGTACTATGCCGAGCCCCTTGCGGTAAGCACGCACATCGGCCAATGCTTTATCTTCGTCTTTGCCTACTACCAAACGGCCAATCTGAAAGTCAGAGAATCCCTGTTGTTTTGCCTGTTTAAGCAATGCAGCAGAAACTGACTCCAGAGCCGGAGCCGCTTCGAGCTCTTTGGCTGTGTCAACAATATTTTGCAATTTATGCAGGAACCATCTGTCAATTTTTGTCAGTTCATGTATCTGATCGATGGTATAACCTTCAGCAAAAGCTTTTGAAATAACAAATATACGATTGTCGGTAGGCGCATTCAATGATTTGTCGATATCCTCGATTTTGAGCTCTTTGTTGGCCACAAAACCGTGCATACCCTGCCCAATCATACGCAGACCTTTCTGAATTGCCTCTTCGAAGTTACGACCGATAGCCATTACTTCACCAACAGACTTCATGCTACTACCGATTTCGCGGTCAACACCCTGGAATTTAGCCAAATCCCAACGTGGTATTTTACATACAATATAGTCAAGAGCAGGCTCAAAAAGCGCTGTGGTAGATTTGGTCACCGAATTTTTCAGGTCGAACAATCCGTAACCCAAAGCCAGTTTGGCAGCCACAAATGCCAGCGGATAACCGGTAGCTTTTGATGCCAGTGCCGATGAACGACTCAAACGCGCATTCACCTCAATAACACGGTAATCTTCCGAATAGGGATCGAATGCGTACTGAACATTACACTCACCCACAATACCGATGTGACGGATAATGCGGATAGCCAGCTCACGCAATTTGTGATATTCGCTGTTGGTGAGTGTTTGCGACGGAGCCACTACGATAGACTCACCGGTATGGATTCCCAGCGGGTCGAAGTTTTCCATATTACAAACTGTGATACAGTTGTCGTATTTATCGCGAACTACCTCGTACTCAATCTCTTTCCATCCTTTGAGCGATTTCTCCACCAAAACCTGAGGAGAGAATGCCAGTGCTTTTTCGCACAAAACATCCAGTTCGGCCTCGTTATCGCAGAATCCGCTACCCAAACCACCCAGAGCATAAGCAGCGCGCACGATGATAGGATAACCCAACTCTTTGGCAGCGCGACGGGCATCAATAATATTATCTACCGCTTCGCTCTTGATGGTTTTAACATCAATCTCATCCAGTTTTTGAACAAAAAGCTCGCGGTCTTCTGTATCCATAATTGCCTGAACGGGTGTACCCAAAACTTTCAGGTTGTATTTTTCGAGAAGTCCGGCTGTGTAAAGCTTCACACCGCAGTTGAGAGCCGTTTGGCCACCAAATGCGAGCAGAATTCCATCGGGCTTCTCTTTTTTAATCACTTTCTCAACGAAGAACGGGGTTACAGGTAAGAAATAAATCTTATCTGCCACACCCTCCGAAGTTTGCACCGTGGCAATGTTCGGATTGATAAGAACGGTTTCTATCCCCTCTTCGCGCAGAGCCTTCAACGCCTGCGAACCCGAATAGTCGAACTCACCGGCCTCACCGATTTTGAGAGCTCCCGAACCGAGAATAAGAACTTTTTTAATCTCTTTCATATTATAATTGAAATCGTAAGTCGTAAGTAATATGTTGTTAGTCAAAAAAAATGTTTGAAAAATGCCTGATTGAAACCCGATAAAACGAGGTTACAATTAAAGCATATTTACAAAGTCATCAAACAGGAACTCTGTGTCGGTAGGACCACTGGCCGCTTCGGGGTGGAACTGACACGAGAAGTAAGGCTTCGATTTGTGACGAATACCTTCATTTGTGCCATCGTTCATGTTGATGAACAAAGGTTCCCAGTCGCTGCTCAGGGTTGCGTTGTCTACCGCAAATCCGTGATTCTGACTTGTGACAAAGCAACGATTCGAGTTTGCCATGCGAACCGGCTGATTGTGGCTGCGGTGACCGTATTTCAGTTTATATGTTTTGGCTCCGCCGGCTTTCGAAAGCAGCTGATTACCCATACAGATTCCGAAAATAGGTTTTCCGGTCTCCATAAACTTACGGATATTATAGACTGTAACATCGCAGAAATCGGGGTTTCCGGGTCCGTTAGAAACGAACAGGCCGTCAAATTCGAGAGTATTGAAGTCATAATCCCAGGGCACACGAACAACAGTCACATCGCGTTTGAGCAGGCAACGGATGATGTTGTGTTTCACACCACAATCGACCAGACAAACTTTTTTAGCACCTGTACCATAGGTTATCACCTCTTTACAGCTAACGATAGCGACCTGATTCTCTTTGTCGGGGTTGTGAAACTCAATTTCGTTTTCGTCTTCAAAGACGATTTTTCCCAGCATCGCGCCTTTTTCGCGCAGAATTTTGGTCAGCTCACGGGTGTCGATTCCGTATATTCCGGGCACTTTGTGCTCAATCAACCACTCGCTCAGGCTCTGAGCCGCATTCCAATGGCTGTAATCGAAGGAATAATCAGAAATAACAAATCCGCTGACCTGAACCTTTTCTGATTCAAAGAAAGCGGATAAGCCGTCGATAAATTTACCTTCCGGTACGCCATAATTGCCAACTAACGGGAACGTTGAAACTAGTATCTGCCCCGAATATGAGGGGTCTGTCAGACTCTCGGGATACCCCACCATTGCCGTGTTGAAAACAACTTCGCCGGCAACGGGCTTATCGTAACCAAACGATTTCCCGTGGAAAACAACTCCATTCTCTAAAACTAATGAAACAGGCTTTTCTTTACGCATCTATGTATAAACTTACTCTGTTATTTAAAAAATCAGGCAAAGATAAAAACTTCTGCCTAATAATCATAAAGATAGCGACTATATTTTAGGGATATTAACTTTATGAAACGGATTATTAAGAAGAGCGGGAACGAGGCGTCGTTACTACAATCTGAAAAATGAGTTTCCTCCCTGCATCTACAAATCCTCCATAGATAAACCCTGATATGAAACATCATAATCGGGTAACAATTTAATCAAATTGACTGCCTTCGCTCTCAAAACATGGAGATTGATATTCTCTTTTTTTCGTTTCACCTCCACCAACTGAGCTCTTTTTTCCATTTCGTTGATAGCTACAATATCAATTTCATTCTGATTACCCTTTTCCCAATAGGCGCCAATGGTTGAGAATTGGTAGGTTGACTTCATTTTTTCAACAAAATATTTTTCGAGTATTGCGCCGCTGTAGGTGTTATAATCTCTTTCGACAATGGATTTTACATAATCAAAATTCTCAATTTCGATGGCGCTGCGATGTTTATAGATAAACCGAAACCAAAAGTTCAGAAAATTATCATTGATCGCATACTTTACACTCCGGCTACCGGGTTTCGAAAGTACGGGACGAACTTTTCGAAGCAGACTATAATCATCTTCCAGCCGGTCTAAATACCCACCAACAGTCATGTTAAGAACCGACTCTATTTCTGCCCGCGAAGTTTTCGATGAAGCTATCAATGTCAGGATAGAAAAATAGGTACTGAATTCTTTCCCAAACTCATCGATAAGAATATTTTTACCTTCATCGAGCAAAAGGGAGTTTTGAGAGAATATTTCAGACAGGATTGCGTCGAGCGTAAATGCCCTCCGACTGACCAGCAACTCAATGTATTTAGCCACACCACCTGTAAAGAGGTAAAAGGCCAATAAGTCTTCCGATGTAAATGAGGGATAGTTTTCGGACAATATCTCTTTAATTGTTTCTGTTGTAAACGATTTTAACAGAATTCTGTTTGTTGCGCGGCCGAACAATGGTTCTTTCGAATTTTCGAATATTTTTTTCATTAACGAATAAACAGAACCACAAAGGATTAGATTCATCCGGCTTTCGCTTTTGTTTGAATCCCAACAGTTCTGCATTTCGCTGTAGACAGAGGGGTTTATGTTTGCAAATTCCTGAAACTCATCGATTACAAATACAAAAGGTTGCTTTTTGGACAAGTCCATCAGAAAACGAAACAAATCCCGAAAATAGCGAAATTCCCCGTAAACATCAATCCCAAGACCAACTTTAATCTCTTCTATTAACTCGGCACAAATCAGAGCCTCGTTTTTTTTGGCTAAAAAGAGATATACAGCCGGTTTACCGGCAATAAAATAGCGCAACAAGCTGGTTTTACCAATTCGTCTACGCCCCATCAAAACGGTCATTTGCGCCTCTTTCTCCGAAAGGAGATTAATCCGGTTGAGCAACTCCAGCTCTTTTTCTCTGTTGTAAAATCTCATAGCATTTCCTCTTTTATCGCAACCCCGGTTACTGTAACCCCGGTTGCGTTAGCGCAAAGATAGTGAATATTCTCTCCTTTATGTCTGGTAAAGAGATAATTTCTGCAAAAAAAACAGCGAGGATGGAAAGCGTAGATATGTGTGGTAACTTCTGCGCGAAGGATAGAAGCGGATAGCCCGCAGCCGGCCACCAAAGATCTGTTTTGCAGCAAAGGTGAACCGGCGAGGACTATGAGCGGATAGCCTGACCCGAGTGAGCGAGGGGCGCGCCCTGGTATTTCTTTATTTTTTTTGTTGCAGAATAAGCATCTCTTTGCCGGCACTGAGGTAGGCACCGGTGGCATATACGTGCGACTGGTCGGCGGTGAACGGGTATGGGTCGCCGGCTACCTGCTGAACGTATCCGAGGCGGCCGGTGGCGTTTACATTTTTGGATAATGCGACCCAGGCTTTTTCGACATTGGGTCGGTATTTGGCATCGAGCAGACCGTTGTTGAGACCGTAGGCCAGGCCATAGCAGAAGAATGCGCTGCCGCTGCTTTCGCCATCGGGCAAATAGGCGGGATCGAGGAGGCTACAGGTCCAAAGGCCATCTTTGAGTTGAAGAGAGAGCAATTTGTGTGCCATCTCTTTGTATTGTTGTTCGTATTTGGGGCGAATGGGCGAATCTTTGGGCAGGACTTCGAGTATGCGTGCAAGACCGGCAATAACCCAGCCATTGCCACGGGACCAGAAAATCTTTTTGCCGTTGTCGCTCAACTTGCTGATGTAGCGGTCGTCGCGGAAAAAGAGTGAGTCGGATTTTGAATAGAGGTAGTCGGATGTTTTTCCCCACATAATATCCATGTATTTGAGGTAGCGCTGGTCGCCGGTGACTTTGGTCATCTGCGCAAAAACGGGTGGGCTCATGAAGAGGGCGTCGCACCAGGTAATCCACTCGGAGGCGTAAAGGTTGTCTTTGAGCTTGACCATCACCCGTTTGCCGGTGCCACGACTCATTATAATATCGAGTGCCCAGCGGGATTTGTCGATGATAACGGGGTCTTGATAGACTTCGTAGAGTTTGATAAACATGTCGATAATGGCCACACGGTCGGCGTGCAGAATTTCGTCAAGTGGTTTCCAGCCGGTTTGCTGACCGAGATTGTACATTTCGTTGAGATAACGTTCGTCGCCGGTGGTTTTCCACAAATCCATAAGGCCAACGAAGAAGGCGGCATAGTGCCAGTCGCGCAGGTCGTCTTTGCGGGGATTGGCCAGCTGCCAATCGGCTGTGCGACGCATCAGGTTTTTGATGGCCGTGGTGTCGAGGGCATTGGTGACTGCGGGCGATGGCAGATTGGTTTTGATGGCTACCTGATAGCGCTCTTTCCACTCCACAGGAGCGGCATTGAAACGGATATAGCGTGTATTTTGCATCCAGAGCAGTTGCAGCGGATTGCCCTCGCGGGCTCCCAGCACGGCGGTTGGACGTACATTGTCTTTGGATGATCCGCGCGTTACATATTCTGCTTTCCACGATTTACCGAAATCTTTGGTAGTCCATTTTTCGATTTCGAAGACAGAATCGCGTTTCAGAGAGAGATAAAGCTGATTGGGGTTTTCTTTGTCGATGGTAACTCCACCGGAATAGAAAGGTTCAGTCTCTGTTTTTCCTTTTTGAGTTTTAGGAAACCAGCCTCCGGCATTGATTAATTCGCGGTTTTCCCACCCGGCACCATTCCAGCGGGCATAGCAGATGCAATGGGTTGAATCGTTGCGAAATTTCACATAGGCCACCACCGGTTTTCCGGTAGCATCCTGAGCAACATCCCAGGTGAAGGCATCCTGCTGCGACGAAGTGGCATCGTACACCACATCGGTTTTGGCAGAAGGGAGAGGCATATCGGCCAGCGTTCCTATTTTTTGGCCGTTGGCTTTGTAGAAAGCTCCTTTGGTATAGTAAAAATAGTGCAGAGCATTGTACTTTTTGCGGGGCGAACCATCTGTGGCAAAGAAATGTATTTTGTCAATACCATCGGAATAGATTTGCACAAAGGCATTTCCTTTGCCGGCAGCGAGTTCGGGTTCGAAATAGGCTTTTCCGGCCGACCAGGTTTCGCCATTGTCGGTGGAGGTGGACATAGTAGGCCGAAAATCGGGACCGTGCCAGAAGAGGAAAATCTTTCCCTTCTCGGCCGAGAGTTTCACTGGGTGCACAAGACGGTGAGAGCCTGAAGTACCGGTTTTGGGGTTGAGCTGAGCATCGTTGAGATAGAGCGTTTTGGGCTCGCTCCACTGCGAAATATCTTCGGGATTCTTTGATTTCAGAAAAATAACGGGTACATTTCCATCTATCCGGTTGTTGAAAAAGAGCATGATATGCCCCTCTTCGTCGAAAGAGATTACGGGATTGTTGTGGTCGCTCACTTCGAGTCTGTCGGCCACCACATGTGTAACCATTGCACCGGTTGCCTGATCGTAGTAGCCCACTGTGGCATCGCCATAATTATCGACCCAGGCGGTATACGTACGTTTGTATTTGCCTTCGTGGTAAACAGCCCGCGGATTGGTAAACCAATGCCAAACGCCATTGAAGGTGGCAGAACGATAGCTTTCGCCATCGCGTCCGCTCTTTTTGTTGAGCGTGGTTTTCGACTGTTGAGCCGACAACAGGGATGAAATAAGCAGGAATGAAAGTAAGAATCTGGTTTTCATGGTGTTTCAGGTATTGATCTATCCTGCCGGATGGCAGGATAGAGAATATAAATGCAGATTAATCTTAAAACTCGGAGGTAAAATGAAAACGAATATTCTTGAAGTCGTTTTGGGCCATCATCAACACATAGCTCGAATCGGCCAAAAAGACATCACGCCCCTCTTTGTCGATTGCCATAAACTGATGTTTGCGTTTTTTGAAGTTTTCGAGTTCTGCGGCGTCGTCGCTCTCAATCCAGCAGGCTTTGTAGAGATTAAGTGGCTCCCAGCGACACTGAGCGCCGTACTCATTGAGCAAACGATACTGAATTACTTCGAACTGAAGCTGCCCCACTGTACCGATAATCTTTCGTCCATTGAACTGATTCGTAAACAACTGCGCCACACCTTCGTCCATCAGCTGGTCGATACCCTTATTCAGCTGTTTGGTTTTCATAGGGTCGGCATTTTCGATATACTTAAACATCTCGGGCGAAAAGCTGGGTAGTCCTTTGAAATGCAACTCCTCACCACCGGTAAGTGTATCGCCGATTTTAAAGTTTCCGGTGTCGGGCAAACCGACAATATCTCCCGGATATGCCTCATCAACTACCGATTTTTTTTGAGCCATAAAAGCTGTCGGGCTCGAAAAGCGCATCAACTTACCGTGTCGGATATGCTTGTAGTTCTCGTTTCGGACAAATTTACCCGAGCAGACCTTCACAAAGGCGATGCAACTGCGGTGGTTGGGGTCCATATTGGCATGTATCTTGAAAATAAAACCCGAAAATTGCTCTTCTTCCGGTTTTACTTCGCGCTCCAGAGTCTGCACCGGACGTGGAGATGGCGCAATTCTGACAAAACAATCCAATAACTCCTTTACACCAAAATTATTTAGTGCCGAACCGAAGAAAACCGGTGCCAGTTTTCCTTTCAGGTATTCCTCTGTATCAAATTCAGAATACACTCCCTCTATCAGTTCTATGTCTTCGCGAAGCTTGGCTGCGTCGTCGCCAATGTGCTTTTCAAGATCGGGATGCGATATATCACTGAATTCAACAGACTCGGTAACTACCTGTTTGTTGGGCGTATAGAGATCAAGTTTTTTCTCAAAAATATTGTAAACCCCCTTGAACTTCTGTCCAATATTAATTGGCCAGCTCAATGGACGGACGGATATATTCAATTCCTCTTCTACCTCATCCAGCAATTCAAAGGGATCTTTCCCTTCGCGGTCCATCTTGTTGATAAAAACAATAACGGGCGTGTGGCGCATACGGCACACTTCCATCAGCTTCCGGGTTTGCGCTTCCACACCCTTGGCAGCATCCACTACAATTATTACGCTGTCTACCGCCGTCAGTGTGCGGTAGGTATCTTCGGCAAAATCCTGGTGACCGGGTGTATCGAGAATATTTACTTTATAATCGCCGTAATTGAACCCCATTACCGATGTGGCCACCGAAATACCACGTTGTTTTTCGATTTCCATCCAGTCGGAGGTTGCGGTCTTCTTTATTTTGTTCGACTTCACAGCCCCGGCCACATGTATGGCACCCCCAAAGAGCAAAAGCTTCTCGGTGAGCGTTGTTTTACCCGCATCGGGGTGACTGATTATACCAAATGTTCTTCTTTTCAGAATCTCTTCTTCGAGCTCGGTCATTTTATTATTGCTTGTTTAATATTTCACTTCAGTGGTTTCGGGCGTCAAACTAAATTGTCCCGGAACTATTCAATACATTTTGGCGATACAATCCGACAAACTCTCTTCCCAATGGGGTATTGTCAGGCCAAAAGTGGTTTTAATTTTCTTTTTATTGAGCACGCTGTATTGCGGACGGGCTGCCGGAGTCGGGTAATCGCTCGTCTCAATCGGATTCACTTTGCAATTTACAGCGGCCAGTCGGTGTATCTTCTTCGCAAAGTCGTACCAGCTGCATACACCTTCGTTGCTGAAATGGAAAATACCCGGCACAAAGCCATTCTCTTCGGCAAAAACCACCATCTTCATCATTGCCAAAGCCAGATCGGCGGCATAAGTCGGGGTTCCCACCTGATCGAATATAACACCCAGACTCTCCCGCTCGTTACCCAGACGAATCATGGTTTTCACAAAATTATTTCCATAGGCAGAATAAAGCCATGCAGTACGCACAATGGCAGCATCGGCACAAACCTCCATCAATGCCTGTTCGCCCTCTACCTTCGAATTGCCGTAAACCGACTTCGGACAGATTGCATCCTCTTCGGTGTAGGGGCGACAACTGCTACCATCAAATACATAATCAGTCGAAACCTGAATCACCTTTGCGCCGTTAGCGGCAGCTACTTCTCCCAGATTACGAACAGCGTCGCGGTTGATTTTGTAGCACAACTCACCATCCGACTCCGCTTTATCCACAGCAGTATAGGCCGCACAATTGAGGATGTAGTTGATTCCGTTTTCCGAAACAAAGCTATTTATGGCAGCCTTGTCGCAAATGTCGAGCGTATCGGCATCGGTAAAGAAAAAAGTAAACTGCGGATAGTTTTCCGACAATTCTTTCAGCTCGCTACCCAATTGCCCGTAGGCTCCGGTGATTAAAATATTTGACATAACTTATTCTTTTACAGATTAATATTAATGTGTTTATCAGGTTATTCGGTCAACCCCTCTCCGGCTTTCTCCTGCTTGTATTTATCCGCAATCATTCCCACAAAAACCGTTATCTGTTTGATAGCCTGCATAGTCTCTTCAGATACCGGGTGACCTTTGAGGCGCATCATCAGCAAACCGTACAGGGCCGAAAAGCAGGTTTCTATCTCTCCCGGTTTCTCGTCGCCCGATTTTGCGCGCAACTCAACTATATAGGGCAGAGTTTTGTAGTAAGAAGTCACATAAAAAGGCTCTTTGCCCGAATCAATCAACCGCAAATGCAGGTCGGTCAGGTCAATAATTACGTTTTTATTGAGTTGAAGATGCCCTTTATCCACCACATCTTCGCGGCGCATCATATCTATCAGGCTCTCGTACCACTCCCTGATTTGCAATTTTACCTCGTTGGGTTGATCAAAGCGATCAATAATCGCTTCCTGAATCCGGTCGATATCCAGCTCATACGCTCTTATCAAATCCTCTATCTGCCACATGTAAAGCAGGTATTCGGCTATATTCTCCTGCTTCTTTTGATGAGCAATTATCATACAATCAGTTGTTTGCTAATGAAAATTCAGAGATGGCTGCATAAAACTCCTTATCGGGCAGGCCCAATTGTCGACAGGCCAGACGGGCACCATTCAGGTTCTGCAAAAAATATTCGTCGGTTATCTTTACCGGGAAATTCCCAAATCGGGTTTTTAGCATTGTTTCGTCACCTTCGATTATAATATCGTGCGCCTTATAGGGCATTTCGGTGATATCTTCCCTGAGTTTTGAGGTCAGACTCTGCAGAGGCAAATCTCCTTCGTAGAAGATATATTTTCCATCCCGGGCAATGCCCTCTACCAGTTTCTTGAAGCTCGACAAATAGGCATCAAACGAGCTGAATTCCTCGCTCTCCTCCCATTTCAGGTTTGTCAGCAATACGATTTGCGGGTGATAGAACTGATGCACCGGCTTTTTCTCCAGCGGCGAAGTACGAAATTCATCTCCTTCGAGCAGGGCAATACGGGTATCGTAACTGAGGCTCACCGACATAAGCCCCTCCTTTATCTGTCCCAGAGTGGCATAGTCAAAGGCTATCTTGTTTTTCTTCAGGGCATAAAACATCATCGAGATTACACTCGTTTTACCTTTGCTGCCACTTACCACCAAACGCACCTTGTCTTTGGTCTGACGGTATATAAATTCGGGAAACGACAATACCAGCAAACCCTTTTCAACTGCTCTGGCCAACTCCGGATTGCTTTCATCCAGGTGCATGGCCGGTATTATGGCATCAATTCCCTTCACTATCGAATCTGCATTCCAGCCCATTTCGGAAGGCATAAGACCGTGCTGCTCAAGAAGCAAACGCCGGGAGTCATCAATTTCAGTATCCGAACCGGATACCTGAAGCCCCTTTTTCTTGAGTGCAATGGCCAGATGACACATAGTAAAATCCCCTATTGAAATAATGTGAATGCGAGTCATTAAAATAAAATTTTGTTTCGAATCAACCCCCTGTATAAATACAAACGCTAAATTTGCTGCAAATTTAATACTTATCATGCAGTTATACCTTATAAATACAGCTTTTTTTTCGTGCGAAGGCGGGGCTATGTTTGGCGTTGTGCCTCAACGAATTTGGCAAAAACGTTATCCTTCTGTCGATGGCCTTTGCCCCATGCATCTGCATTCGCTGCTCATAAAGCACAAAGGACGAAAGATTCTGATTGACACCGGCGTGGGCGACAAAGAGGCACACAAACTGAAGTCGTACGGATTCAGCGGGGTTACTCATCTGCGTCACTACCTACCTCAAATTGGCATTCAACCCGAAGAGATAACGGATGTTGTGCTCACTCATCTGCACTTCGACCATTGCGGGGGATGTACTTTCCGCCATGAGAGAGAACTGAAAATAAGCTTTCCCAATGCCACTCATTGGGTGAGCCGGTCGCAACTTGGCTATGCACAAACACCTCACATCCTCGACCGCGACGCTTATCACTCCGACCACTTTATCCCCCTGATGCAAAGCGGATTACTAAAACCAATTGATGGCGACACATTTTTAACTGATGAGGTTGAGCTAAAATTATTTGATGGCCATACCTTCGGCCAAATCGTGGTTTCTGTTCAGTCCGAAAGCCAGAGTATTTGTTTTGCAGGTGATGTCATCCCAACCATGGCACACCTCTCCGAAGCATGGATTTCGGCTTACGATTTACAACCCATGGTTTCGGTCGAAAGCAAAATAGATTTGCTCAACCAAATATACGACAAAAAACAGATTCTTATCACCTCGCACGATGCCTATATCCCGGCGGCGACTTTACGTAAAGCGGGAAATATATTCAAAACAGATAAACAATTCTCGGTTTCATGGCAGCAAATCAGCCCTGTCTAATCATTTAAATGACATTTAAACGGATAATTCTGAGAAAATTGCACTAACTTTGCATCATAAAACCATTTATCATGAAACGTTTCCTTGTATGTCCGTTGCTCTGCTTTGTGCTGTTGTCTGGCCTGATGCCGGCAGTAGCTCAGAACCAGCCCGCCAGAAACACATCTGAGCGCGAATCAACAGGCTTACAAATTCAGGTAAACGGCAATCGCGTGAGTATACAGAATGCTCAACCCAACACAGTGATTGAAGTGTACAGCGTGGTTGGCGTTAAGCTTAAACAATACAAACTACCTAAAGCTGCTGACGAGTACCAGATAGAACTGCCCAAAGGGTGCTACATACTGAAAAGCGAAAATATTGTGCGCAAAGTCGCCATAAAATAAAAAAAGCCAATATCATTGCTGAGTTGGCTTTTTTTATTTTATAGATTCTAATTATCGGATATTTATACCAAATCCAACCGATGCAGTCGGATATTTCTGCACAGTATATTGCGCATGCAATGCCAATACAAACAGCACTTTCATCCGGAAACCGACTGTCGCTCCGGGCATAAACTCAGAGTAACTCAGGTTGATAGGATCATTTACCGCTGTCACAGAAAGCTTTCCGAAATCAGTTCCCGGTGTGGTAATCGGATTCCCCAAAACCGGGTATTTGCCTGTGAATGACATATCAAAATTAGCCTTTGTAAAACCAACGCCCACATAGGGTGTAAAAAACGCCAGTTTTTTTGAAACAATCAGGTTGGCGGTCAGGGCATTGGCTTTAATCTCAAAACCCTGGCCAGCTTTTATCCAATCAATTCCGGTACCATCAGACACGCCGAATGTTCCCCCTTGCTTCAGCACATCAGGAGTGATTGCAGTTTTGAAGGAATAGTCCATCGAGAAATTAGTATAACCAACCAATACAGAGGCGTCAAACGGAAGACTTTTCACCAGCGGAATCCACTGTTTCACATCGTGCTTCAGAGCCACTCCCCACAATTGGGTACTCATTCCATCCATTTTTATGGCTGGGGTAAAACGAACAGAAAGGTCGTTACCAAGTGGCAAACCCAAGGTCAACTGCAAATTGGGTGTGGGTATATACTTGCTATATCCTTTGGGTGTAGTGAACTGAGAAATAACAGTTCCGTTTTGCTTCAACTGCATCAACACCCCGTCTCCACTACCGCCAAATGTGGGTGCTGTATTAATTGTACCCGATACAGGAGATAAGCCATTCAATAATCTATCAGAGGTTTTAAATCCATCCAGACTAAAGGTCTGATCTGAGGATGGAGTCATAGCCACACTTGCGCCCACCGTCAAATCAAATCCCAACAACTTATGTGTAGCCGCCGTATTGTACCAGTTCGCCCCCAATCCAGACGAAAAGCCAATACCCGCCGGCTTCAGATATCCCTCTGCCAGTTTATCCATATCAGCCACACCAGCTTTCATGATGGAAGAAATACTTTCCTGTGCATGCATCGGAAACAGGAAGGTGGCAAATGCAGCCGCAAAACCAAAGATTTTAGTTTTCTTATTCATAATCCATTATTTTTTTATATGTATTAAATAAAGAACAAATGAAGATAAAAATTGTTTTAATCAACTTGATGTAAAGCTATGTTTATGCAGTTTTGCAGTTTTTCTGTAAATCTCTGGTTTGCGTATCACGGGCCACTCTCCCCTTATTAACCCGGGTAATGGCATCATTTGATTGGGTATTGTGTTCTTTTCTCACAAAGATCAGGGTCTTGTAGAGAGATTCAATGGCCGGGTCTTCGGTTTCGATGGCCGTGGCGCATACATAATTTATCAACTGAGTGATTTGCTTTTGCAGCTTAAGTCTGAAATATCAGAGTGTAAAAAGCAAAGAGAATATCCTTATATCAATAGGAATCAGTAAGACTAAAAGAGAAATGATCAGGCTTTTGGAAGGAACCCAACGTAGAAAAGAGCAAAAAGAAACGGTTCTGTTGAGTAATGATGGAAGGGAAACAGGTCTTGATCTATCAAATTATATATATACTGCAATATTAAAATTTCGATTTCTGTTTGCAAATATCAGATTTATAAAACGCATCGTATAACCCCATTACAAAGGGTTATACGGTCTGACAACTGCTCAGGCAACAAACTTACTTACCACGAATCAGGGAGATAAACTCTTCCCGCGTTTTAGCTTGCTCAAACACGCCAGTGAAATCGGAGGTTGTAGTTACAGAATTCTGTTTCTGCACACCCCGCATCTGCATACACATGTGCTGAGCTTCTATCACCACCATCACTCCCAATGGATTGAGTGTATTCTGAATGCAATCTTTAATCTGAGTAGTCAACCGTTCCTGTATCTGAAAACGACGGGAAAAGACATCAACCACCCGCGCAACTTTACTCAAACCGGTGATGTAGTGGTTGGGAATATAGGCTACGTGCGCTTTTCCAAAGAAGGGAAGCAAATGGTGCTCGCACATCGAGAAAAGGTCGATATCTTTAACTATCACCATCTGGCGATAATCTTCGCGAAACATGGCACTTTTTATTATCGCTTCGGGATCGGTGCTATAACCCTGCGTGAGAAATTGCATCGCTTTTGCTACACGTTGGGGAGTCTTCTCCAAACCCTCACGCCCGGTATCTTCGCCTAACAATTCTAAAATTTTACCGTAATGAAACGATAACTCCTGTGTGGTTTTCTCATCCACCGGAAATATGTTTTGTTGAAATTCCATTCTTGCTGAATTAATGGTAAATTTTTATATCGTCTTTTACGATATAGGTCTCCTTTCCATATTTGGGAAAGACTTCTTTAATTTTTCTCATCGTACTGTATGCCTCTTCATACGACTGAAAGTTGCCAATACGCAAACGCCAGAATGGCGACTTGAATGATACATATGTTTCGAGGTCTGAAAAATCTCTCCGGATAACGGCTTCACGCTCAAATGCCTCTTTTTTCGACGCATTTTGGTTGTTTCCCGAAAAAACCTGAATTCGAAATCCTTTCCCCACCGAAAAATTGTTGCGCGCAATATCTCTTTCCCTCTTTTTTCCTATCATCGAAGCTATTCTGCTATCCTGATAGATTCTGACAGTGCCCTGTCCGATGGCCTCTTTTTCCAGCGAATGAATAATGGTCTGCACACTATCAGTTTGCTGAATAGCCGAAAAGGCAGGTGCGGAAACAGCCATAAACAGCAGGCATATCAACCACCCGAAGCTCTTTAAGCTACAAAAACGGAGAATATCGGCTTCTCTTTTCATATTGTATGGAATAATGTAATCGGAATTCTCAGATATTGTTTGAATAAACACAAAAACAATTCAACCGCAAAACTTCACCACCGAATGAAGGTAGCGGGTTTTGCGGTTTTATCTATTAATTGGCAAAGTCAATTATCCCCATGCTTCGATGATAGGCATAAAGTTGGCCACAGTCAATGCTGCACCACCAATCAAACCTCCATCTACGTCGGGATTTGCAAACAATTCTTTTGCGTTTGATCCGTTGCAGCTTCCTCCGTAAAGGATTGATGTTGCATCGGCTACAGATTTGCCATATTTAGCAGCTACCACTTCGCGGATGTATGCGTGTATCTCCTGTGCCTGAGCAGCAGTAGCAGTTTTACCGGTTCCGATGGCCCATACCGGCTCGTATGCCAATACAATTTTACCGAAATCATCAGCCGAAAGCTCAAACAAAGACTCTTCGATCTGAGTTTTTACTACTTCGTTTTGTTTTCCGGCTTCTCTCTCTTCGAGTACCTCTCCGATACAGAAGATAGGAGTCAGACCATTTGCCAAAGCCAAAAGAGTTTTTTCTTTCAGAATAGCGGTAGTTTCACCATAGTAAGCACGACGCTCTGAGTGGCCCAGGATTACATATTTTGCACCTGTAGAAGCAACCATAGAAGCAGAAACCTCTCCGGTATAAGCTCCCGATACCTTGTCTGCACAGTTTTGTGCCGCTACGCCAATCTTTGTAGTGTCGATAGCTGCTGCAACACTTGCCAAATGTACAAACGGAGTTCCGATAACCACATCGCAATTGATAGCTTTACCAGCTAATGCCGCATTCAGTTCGTTTGCCAACTCTAAACCTTCTTGCAAGGTTTTGTTCATCTTCCAGTTTCCTGCAACGATTTTCTTTCTCATAATTGATTTGTTTTGGATGTTATTATTTTTTTTGATAAATAATTTTTCGAAATAGCCAAGGATTACCAAAAGCGCCTTTTCAAAGAGCAACAGCATGGCCAACAATATTGCCCAAAGGGCAAATGCCCGCCAGATAAGTGCCTGGGTTCTGTGCGTTTCAGTTTTTAAAATATTATTTTTCGTATTCTTCAGATATTGCGTAATACCCTCCTCATCAGGCACATCAAATGAGCTCCATTTCCCCAGAACAACTCCTTTCTTTAGCAGAATTATTCCCGGATTTGCACGCATCATGGTTTTCAGGGTTGTACGATCTGTCTTTGCAAAGACATATTCTGCACCGGTTGAATTCCTCCATTCCTCGATTTCAATGTCAGACGACGAAGTAAGACAGTAGAACGCATAATTATTATCGCGACAAAAATCGAAAATGGTATTGATATTGTGAATATTAGCATCTATAGCTTCGGTCAAATCGGGCGATATGAGCAAAAAGGTGAACGAACTATCCTGCAATACCATTTCCGTCAGATTAACTCCTGTTTCAGCCTGCTGAATACTAAAGTTTGTAATGGGTGGCTCATAGCCTTTCTGCAGCAATACCGATTTTTGCTCTACAAAATGCCATGTTGTATCATTTTCGGGATAATTTTCGAGCGTGAATTCTTTGGTTTCAACTCCACGTTTATATACAAATGTAGTTACAAACGAGTCTCTTTTTGCTCCTTCGGGTATGCTCATGCCTTTTGATATATCCGAGCCTGTTTTGTAGGGCAGAAAATCAATAAGCGGAAGATGAACATAGCAATAAATGCCTATTAATAATGCAAATACGAATGAGACAATAGAGGGTATCCAATGTATTTGATAATGGTATATATACCTGACCTTATTGCGGTGGATGAAATAAAACAACGATGCGGCAAAGAGCAATATGTTCTTCCCGAATGTCTCCCAGTTTGTCAGCTTTACAGCATCACCAAAACAGCCGCAGTCGCTCACCGGATTGGCAATAGCCAGATACAGCGTGAGTGGTGTCATCAACGACATCATGATCAATACATAATAGGACGTGTGGCGGGGACTGAGCGACAACAACACGTTTACACCCAACAAAAACTCAAAGGCTGCGAGCAAAAAAGCAAGCCCCAACGCGTACGGTGCCAGAAACCCCAGGTGGAAGGCCTCAAAATACTCTTCGAATTTTATGGCAGAACCAACCGGGTCAATGGCTTTTACAAATCCGGAAAAGATAAATGTAAGACCAATAACCAAACGACTGAGGGTCAATAGTGCTGTATTCAGTTTTTGCATTGCTTTCTGTTTACGAGATGACAGGAAACCGCATCGGGACAAACGACATTACTCCCCAAATTCAATTTTTATTAATCCAAACAACGAATAGTTAACCATATCCATGTAGTTGGCATCTATGCCTTCTGACGCAATAGTCTTGCCACTATTGTCTTCTATCTGCTTTGTGCGATGTATTTTCATCAATATCAGGTCGGTATACGAACTGGTACGCATGCTGCGCCAGGCTTCGTCGTAATCGTGATTCTTCTTATACATCAGCTCTTTTGTCTGTGTCATGTAGTTATCATACAAACCCAAAGCCTCCTCTGCGGTTATATCTGTAGACTCAGCATAGCCTAACGAAAGCTGAATTATACCAATAATGCCATAGTTAACTATTCCGATAAATTCGGAACGAACCCCTTCATCTATCTGTGAAACACCCTTTGTTTCGATGCTTCTTATGCGGTTTGCCTTGATATATATCTGATCGGTAATCGATTTCGGGCGCATAATACGCCAGGCAGGACCATAATCTTTTAATTTCTTCTCAAACAAACTACGGCATACGGCAATAACCTGCTCGAACTGCTGAACGGTATCCTTCATACAAAAGTCTAATTTATAAACCGTTAAAAAAACGGTGCAAAGTTAATAAATTTGAGGCAGATAGGCGTGATATTACTCAATAAAAAGATTTTTCCTGCATTTTTTGTACCTTTGTCATTCAAACCCTAAAAAACAATCCCTGCCGTGGCCAAAGAAGTTGTAGAAACGCCTTTAATGAAGCAATATAACGAAATCAAATCAAAACATCCTGATGCTATTTTGCTTTTCAGGGTGGGAGATTTTTACGAAACTTTTTCTGACGATGCTGTTGCTGCTGCCGAAATTCTGGGCATCACTCTCACCCGCAGAGCAAACGGGGCTGCTCAATACATCGAATTAGCCGGTTTTCCTCATCACGCGCTGGATACCTATCTGCCCAAATTAGTGAGAGCCGGGAAACGGGTTGCCATCTGCGAACAGCTGGAAGACCCCAAAGCGACCAAAAAGATTGTCAAACGGGGTATTACAGAACTGGTAACGCCGGGGGTATCCATCGGCGACAGCATCCTGAATCACAAAGAAAACAACTTTCTGGCGGCGGTACACTTCTCTAAAACCATTTGCGGCGTATCGTTTCTCGACATCTCTACCGGTGAATTTCTCACCGCTGAAGGTTCGTTCAATTACATTGATAAATTGCTCAATAACTTTGCGCCCAAAGAGGTGTTGGTTGAACGGAGCAATCGCAAAGTCTTCGAAGAAAACTTTGGCAGCCGCTTCTTTACTTTCGACCTCGAAGACTGGATATTTACCGAAGATGCCGCCCGCGATCGTTTGCTTAAACATTTCGAAACGAAAAATCTAAAAGGCTTCGGGGTCCATCATCTGGTGAATGGGGTAATTGCCTCCGGAGCAATCCTGCATTACCTCGATATCACTCAACACCACCAAATCAAACACATCACGGCTCTTTCCCGCATCGAGGAAGACCGCTTTGTGCGTCTCGATAAGTTTACCGTGCGTAGCCTCGAACTGGTTGGAACCATGAATGAAGGAGGCAAAAGTCTGCTTGATATTATCGACCGCACAGTCAGCCCGATGGGTGCGCGACTGCTCAAACGCTGGTTGTTGTTCCCGCTCAAAGATATCAAACCCATCAACGACCGCCTCAATGTGGTAGAGTATTTCTTCAAGGAACCTGAAGTAAAAGAGTTCCTCGACCAGCAGCTCTCCCTGATTGGTGATCTCGAAAGAATCATCTCCAAAGTGGCTGTCGGGCGCGTCACTCCACGCGAGGTTGTTCAACTGAAAGTTGCACTGAATGCCATCGTCCCAATCCGCGAAATTTGCATTAACTCTGGCAATGAAAGCCTTGCCATTATTGGAGAACAACTCAACCCCTGCCATCTGATTGCCGAACGTATTGATAGAGAAATCAACAACGATCCTCCTTCACAAATAAACAGAGGAGGAGTCATCAAGCCTGGTGTAAACAGCGATCTCGATGAGCTGCGCAACATCTCTCATTCGGGCAAATCGTATCTGATGGAGGTACAACAACGGGAGAGCGAACGCACTGAAATTCCCTCTCTGAAGATTAGCTTCAACAATGTTTTCGGCTATTACATTGAAGTACGAAACACCCACAAAGACAAAGTGCCTTCGGATTGGATTCGAAAACAGACTCTTGTGAACGCAGAACGTTATATAACCCAGGAGCTGAAAGACTATGAAGAGAAAATATTGGGTGCCGAAGAGAAAATCCTGAGCATCGAAACCCGATTATTCAACGAGCTTGTCATCAGTTTATCCGAATACATTCAGGCAATTCAGACAAATGCAAATCAGATTGCACGCCTCGACTGTCTGCTCTCATTATCAAAGACTGCACGTGAGAATAAATACATTCGCCCCGAAGTAAATGAATCTAACGCCATAGAGATAAGACAGGGCCGCCACCCGGTTATCGAAAAGCAACTTCCTCCGGGCGAATCTTATATAGCCAACGATGTAACTCTCGACAACGAAAAGTGTCAGATTATCATCATTACAGGGCCTAATATGGCCGGTAAATCTGCCCTGCTCCGACAAACGGCTCTTATCGTTTTATTGGCTCAGATCGGTAGCTTTGTACCGGCAGAAGCTGCTAAAATTGGATATACAGATAAGATTTTCACCCGCGTGGGTGCTTCCGACAACATTTCATTGGGAGAATCGACCTTTATGGTTGAGATGAACGAAGCTGCCGACATCCTGAATAATGTTTCAGACCGCAGCCTGATTCTGTTCGACGAACTGGGGCGCGGGACGAGCACTTACGACGGTATTTCGATTGCTTGGGCCATTGTAGAACATATTCACGAACATAAAAAAGCATCTGCCAAAACGCTTTTTGCCACTCACTACCACGAACTGAATGAGATGGAAAGATCATTTAAACGTATAAAAAACTACAATGTTTCGGTCAAAGAGGTGGACAATAAGGTTATCTTTCTGCGTAAACTTGTACCGGGTGGCAGCGAACACAGCTTCGGTATCCATGTGGCCAAAATGGCGGGTATGCCTCAAAGCATCGTGAAAAGATCCAACGAAATCCTGAAGCAACTCGAAACCGACAATCGCAAAAACGGCATTGCTAAACCCGTAAAAGCCATTGCCGATAGCCGCGAAGGAATGCAGCTCAGCTTCTTCCAGCTGGATGATCCGGTTCTGAGCCAAATCAGAGATGAAATAAAAAGTGTCGACATCAACAATCTGACTCCGATGGAGGCACTCAACAAGCTTAATGAGATAAAGAAAATAATTACAGGCAAATAGCACCAACAACAAAAAAGGCTGCACCTCATCCGGGTACAGCCTCTTTTTATTCTTACAATTAATCTATTATTTTTTACGTCCGAATAACTGAAGCAAATAGATAAACAGATTAATAAAATCGAGGTAAAGAGTCAGTGCACCCAATATGGCAATCTTTTGATTCATCTCTGTATCTGGTTGCCCGAGCAACGCTTTAATCTTTTGTGTATCATAAGCTGTCAGTCCGACAAATATCAATACCCCAACACAAGATATAACCCAATGCAACATGGTGCTTTGCAGGAAGTAGTTTACTACAGAAGCTATAATCAACCCGATCATTCCCATAAAAAAGAGACTACCATAAGAAGATAAATCATTCTTTGTGGTAAATCCGTAGATGCTCATCGCGCCAAATGTACCAGCCGTAATAAGCAATGTAGCCACAATAGACTCTTGTGTATAAACCAACAGAATATAAGACAATGTTACACCTGTAAGCACTGAATATAGCACAAACATCAGCGAAACGGCATTGAGCGACATCGATGTTATTCGCGAAGTCAGGTACCAAACAATGCCCAACTGCGACAAAATCAACACCCAGAAACCCACTCTGCTACCAAAAACGAGACTCATCAAAGTCTCCGAACCCGCTGTTATATAAGCCGAAATTGCTGTAATAAGCAATGCTGCACACATCCAGGCGTAGACTTTGCGAATCAATAGCGCCTGGTCTTCTTTCAATCTTTCTAATGCGAACGAATCCATAATCATTTAATTTTAAAAATTGGTTACATAAAAATTTTCGTTTAAATCAACAAGAGATTGTCTCGATGGAGCCAACCTCTGTGTTGAAAGTGGAGCTGCGGGGAGTCGAACCCCGGTCCAAACGAGGAAGCAATATGCTTTCTACATGCTTATCTTCGCCTTCATTTTCGTGCCTGAGCAAGACCGAAGCCACCCACTCAAACCTTATCCTCTTAAATTTCGCCGCAGGTCCGAGAAAAACCCACAGCTAGTTCCGATATTTCTGCACCACCGATTCGGATTGCTTCGAAACCAGAGCTTCCGGGTGATGTCACGTCCCAACGCCTTGCATCGGGATTAAGCTTTAATCTACTTTTATTCGATTAAGCAGCGAGAGCGTAGTTATTTTCGCCAGTTAAAATTTTGATGACCGGGATTATAGAGCCGACCAACCGCGCTCTGCATGCTTACATACCTCTTCTACCCGCTGTCAAATCCAGACAGCCCCATTGTTAACTTCCGGTACAGGCTTGAGTTATCCCCCAAACCCTGTACCGAATGCTAATTATTTTGCGAAACTCACAGCACGTGTTTCGCGAATGACGGTAATCTTCACCTGACCCGGATAGGTCATCTCATCCTGAATACGTTTTGCTATTTCGTTTGATAAACTTTCTGTTGCTCTATCGTCAATCTTATCGGCACCCACTATTACCCGCAATTCGCGACCAGCCTGAATAGCATAAGTCTTCAGAACACCGGGATACGAAAGTGCCAGTTGCTCCAGGTCGTTAAGACGTTTGATGTAAGCTTCCACAATTTCACGACGAGCTCCCGGTCTTGCACCAGAGATGGCATCACAAACCTGAACAATCGGAGCCAGCAAACTGGTCATCTCCACCTCATCGTGGTGAGCACCAATAGCGTTGCATACATCCGGTTTCTCTTTGTATTTCTCGGCCAGCTTCATACCCAAAACTGCGTGTGGCAATTCCGGTTCATCATCGGGCACTTTACCAATATCGTGTAACAATCCGGCTCGTTTCGCCTTTTTCACATTCAAGCCAAGTTCAGCAGCCATGATAGCACAGAGATTGGCTGTCTCACGCGAGTGTTGCAGCAGGTTCTGTCCGTACGATGAACGGTATTTCATTTTTCCGACCATACGTATCAGTTCCGGATGCAAACCATGAATACCCAAATCAATGGTAGTACGTTTTCCGGTCTCCACAATCTCTTCTTCTATTTGCTTGCGAACTTTTGTCACAACTTCCTCAATACGGGCAGGGTGAATACGACCGTCTGTCACCAATTGATGAAGCGCCAAACGGGCTATTTCGCGGCGTACAGGGTCGAAACCTGAGAGTACGATGGCTTCAGGAGTATCATCCACAATTATCTCAATGCCCGTAGCAGCTTCAAGCGCACGGATATTTCTACCTTCCCGACCAATGATACGACCTTTTATTTCGTCAGATTCGATGTGGAAAACCGTCACTGCATTTTCAATAGCTGTTTCTGTAGCCAGACGCTGAATAGACTGAATAACAATACGCTTAGCCTCTTTGTTGGCAGTCATACGCGCTTCGTCCATTATCTCGTTGATGTACGATGCTGCTCCTGTTTTGGCCTCTTCCTTAAGCGATTCAACCAATTTTTCTTTGGCCTCTTCGGCAGATAAACCAGAGATAGCCTCCAATCGTTGAATCTCTTCGTTGTACATCTTCTCTACTTCTGCCTCTTTACGCTCCAGAGCCAGAAACTGATTGTCGTACGACTCTTTTAGTGCCTCTGTTTCGTTGGTTTTACGCTGAAGCTCATCGAGTTTTTGATTAATTTGAGACTCTTTTTGTTTGAGTTTACTTTCAATAGACTGGATTTTGGCATTTCTTGCCGAAACCTGCTTTTCTAAATCTGCCTTCAACCCGATAAACTTCTCTTTTACTTCGAGTAATTTATCTTTCTTTATCACTTCTGCCTCTTTCTTCGCCTCGTCTATAATTCCCTGAAAGCGAGATTTAAAAATGGCTTTTGTGCTAATCCAGGTGACTATAGTACCAACCGCAAGGCCAGCTATACCGATACCTATAATGAGTAATACATCCATTGTAATTTGTGATTAAAATATTTATTTATAAAAAAAGCACTACAATCCACGAACCCGAAGATACAGGCCGTAAATGCAGTGCAGGTACAATTCTTTTGTCAAGCGAATCGCTATTTATCTTTCAGAAACGTCTCTAAATCTGCATTCAGATCGTAAATACGTTCCAGCATGGGCTCTATACTCTTTTCGTCTAACAGTTTGTAATATCCGTAAGCAAACTGAAAGGCTACACACAGTAAGAAATCCTTATAACTGAGTTCACTATTTTCATATTTCGCCTTATACTTAGCAAATAATTCGCTTACGCTCTTGCCGGCTTTACGAGCCAATTCCTCGTCATCCCGATTAATACGCAGGGGCAGAATGTCTTCCGCTATGGATAAGTTGATTGTAAATTTATCGTTCATTGCATCTATTCTTTTAATAATGCGATGCATTTATCGATTTCCCGCACTAATTTAGTGTACCTGGCTTTAGCATTACGGCGTTCCTCAATATTTAAAGTGGCACCTTGTGCAATTTTCAGGTTTTCGTATCTGGATATCAGATTTTTGTAAGAACTTTCTGTCTCGTCTATCTGCACGTTCTTTTGAGCAACAACACTACGCAAAAGCGCATTTTCTTCTTTCAGCGAATCGCAAAGAAGCATTAGTTGCCGCACCCGGGCTTCAAAATCACTCAACAGTTTTTTTTGTTCTTCGTTCATTCTGCTCCAAATTCAACATACAAAAATAGACATTTGATTGTAATATAAAAAAAAACGGGGCACATTTTTTGAAAAAACACACATTTTTAACTATACAATCAGCAAACCGGCAGCTGTACGCTCCGCAATATCAGCACCCTGAAGCTCCCGAACTATAGCCATACCAAAATCGACAGCGCTAATAACGCCTGTAGAAGTAATAATTTTGTCAGAAATAACAGTTTTACTATTGGCATGAACGGCTCCTCCAAGCTGATCTTCAAAACCGGGATAGCATACCGCCATTTTGTCTTCTAAGAGACCCAAACCGCCCAACACAATGGGTGCAGCACAAATAGCAGCCAGATATTTCTCTTTTTTATGATACTCTTTGAGCAACTCGCTCAATCCTACATGCTTTTTCAGATTTAACGTACCTGGCATACCTCCGGGTAGAACCAAAGCACTTCCACCAGCATACGAGGTTTCTGCGAATAATGCATCAGCAACAATAGTAATCCCGTGAGCACCAGTCACCTCCTTTTTGTCGGTAATGGACACAATTTCTACGTGTAACTCGCCTCTGCGCAACACATCTATGGTAGCCACAGCTTCGGTTTCTTCGAATCCCTCTGCCAGAAAGACAAAACATTTTTTCATAAAATTGTCTGATTAAAAAATTAGACTTATCTCGACAAGCGATAAACATAAGTAATAGTACCCCGCTGATTGTCCACCGATTCGATATCGGTAAACGTGGTTTGCCTGGCCGCCTGCACCGCAGCTCTGCGCATTGTAGAACTGGCAATGGTTGTATTTGCAATATCTACTTCGGCAGAAAGCACCTTTCCATCCGGAGAAACTACAATCTCAATTTCTATCGTTCCCTCTTGTTGTTCATTGCCTCTCGGAGAAGCTAACACTCCTTTCACACTTCGACCTTTCAATGAAAACGACGCGGTTGAGCCTTTCCCTCCGGTTCCGTTTGTTGCACCTTTGTCTGAATTTCCATTTGGCGAACCCTGAAATCCCTTACCGGAAGCAGCATAACCACTACTTCCTGCATTGCCACCCTTGCCAAAAGCGCCACCAGCCTTTTTGTTGATTTCCGCAATTTTTCGCTGCTCTTCCTGTTTTATTCTTTGAGCTTCAGCTTCCTTTTGCTGAGCCTCTTTACGTTGTTGCAGCTCCTGCTGTTTCTGTTCCTGCTGTTTTTTCTTTTTTTCCTGCAAAGCAATACTCTCCTCCGACTCCTGCGATAATACCGGCTCCTGCTGATCTGCCACCGGGGGTGATGCAACTACTGGTATTGCCGCCGGAGGAACAACGGGAGAAACTTCGGCAGGTACAAAGGTGCCACTAGCCTGATCAACCTGACCAAACATGACCTCCACACCCTCCTCTTCCGTAGGAATAATTCGCTTAAAGCTATTAAACAGCAATATCAATAAGAGAAGCAAGTGAAATAAAACGGTGCCGACTATCGCAGCTATTTTACTGTTGTCTTTTCTCATGGTCATTCTACCGGACGTGTAGCTAATACCATTTTAAACTTGTTTTCGTTAGCTATATTCAGTATTTTTACAACTTCACTATATTCGATTGTTTCATCGGCATACAAAGCGACATACATTTCTGGTTCTTTGTTTTGACAACTTTGCAAAAAGGGCGCAATTTCATCAAATGCAACCTCTTTTTCCTTTTCTCCGCCAAATGCAACATAATAGTGCAAATCTTTATCGATAGTTAACCGGGTAAGCGGCTTTGCGGCAGTTTGCTTTTTACTTTGGGGCAAAAGCACCTTGATTGCATTGGGAAATACAACCGTCGATGTGATCATAAAGAAAATAAGCAACAAAAAGATGACATCCGTCATAGATGCCATACTAAATTCTGCGCTCGCCTTGTTTCTTCTTTTAAGAGCCATTTTCCTATAATTGGTGGTCGTTTAATCAATCAAAAAAAATTATTTACCCGGGGCATTCAGCAAGTCCATAAACTCCATGGTCTTGGTCTCCATCTGATGCACAACGCCATCTACACGCGCAACCAGATAGTTGTAGGAAAACAGAGCAATAATACCAACCACCAAACCGGCTACAGTAGTCACCAACGCCTCATAAATACCGCCCGAAAGCAGTGAAATATCGGCATTGCTACCTGCGTTAGCCATGTCGTAGAATGCCTGCACCATACCCGTTACCGTACCCAGGAAACCAAGCATTGGCGCACCACCGGAAGCGGTTGCAACCAGCGAAAATCCTTTTTCCAGTTTCGAAATCTCAATATTTCCAACATTTTCAATTGCCACCAACACATCATTCATGGGGCGACCAAGGCGGGTGATACCCTTTTCTATCATTCGCGAAGCAGGTGTATTGGTGTGCTGACAAAGTTTGATGGCTGAGTCTATCTTCCCCTGAACGATATACTCTTTTATGCTGTTCATAAAGCTTCTGTCTTCACGCGCAGCACGACGAATAACAATCTCGCGCTCTATCAGGATATAAACGGTCAGTATACACAGAAGCAGAATCGGAATCATAATCCAACCACCTTTGAGAGCCAGGTCAAACAGATTGAGTTCGGCCACTGTATTTTTTGCAGCTTCGGCAGTAGCTGTCACAGCAGAAGACAGGACTTCGTTTTGAATCAATGAGAACATACTAATAACTTGCATTTTTCAGGTTTTAATACTGTTTATACTATTGCAAACATTCTTTGTATTTTCGAATCGTAGTCTCCAAACCCAGATACAAAGCATCGGAAATGAGCGCATGACCAATGGACACCTCGTCTGTCCAGGGGATATTCTGATAAAACCAGTTCAGATTTTCGAGACTCAAATCGTGACCGGCATTGATGCCCAGACCAAGATTGCGGGCCAATTTTGCAGCCTCTACAAACGGAGCGACAGCAGCAATTCTGTCTTTAGAATAATCTGTGGCATAAGGCTCTGTATAGAGTTCGATGCGGTCAGTACCTATTTTGGCCGCATTTTCAATCATACGCAACTCTGTTCCGATAAATATTGAGGTGCGAATACCTGCATTGCGGAACTTTTCGATAACTTCCGTCAAAAAATCGAAATGGGTTATCGTGTCCCAACCCTGATTTGAGGTAATTGCATCCGGAGCATCCGGCACCAGAGTAACCTGTGCCGGTTTGGCCTTAACGACCAAATCGATAAACCCGGGCGATGGATATCCTTCAATATTAAATTCTGTTTTCAAAACCGGCTTTAGTAAAAAAACATCCGTATAACGAATATGTCTTTGATCCGGACGCGGATGAATGGTAATACCGTCTGCGCCAAAAGTCTCACAATCGAGAGCAACCTGCACTACATCAGGGGTATTTCCTCCTCTTGCATTTCGCAAAGTGGCTACTTTATTTATATTTACACTTAATTTGGTCATAATCTTTTTAATTTAGACAGTTAAATATGGTGTTACTGCTATTTTTTTTTCCAAACAGTACCGTAATACCAAAACTTTTTACAAACTTTGTAGCTAATATATAACGCACGAAACGGCGTAATAGTCTGCAAATTTAATTCATTTGTACCAATAATCTATGAATCTGACAAAAGAATTAGTCACAAAAGAGATCCCTTTTCTTCATCCGGACGATACAGGTGAGACTACATTGTCGTTGATGGAAGAGTATAAAGTGAGCCATTTACCTTTGGTGGACGATGGGAAGTATCTCTGTCTTGTATCTGAAAGGGATGCTTATCGCATGGAATCGCTTGACAATCCGTTGGGCAAAGCCTGGTTCTTTTCGCCTGCCCTTAAGGTTAGCGGACATCTTTTTGATGCCGTAGCCCGAATGAGCTCCAACAACCTGACTTTGATTCCGGTAGTTGGCGAAAACAACGAATATCTGGGCGTCATTACACAAAATAAAATTATCGAGCATCTATCTACACTGCTCGGCACAGATATTGCCGGCTCTATTGTTGTTCTTGAAATGAATTCGCAGGAATATTGCGTAAGTGAAATTGCACGAATAGTAGAAAGCAACAATGCCAGTATCATAAACCTATTGTCATATCCATCAATCAATGGCAATATACAGGTTGCAATAAAAACAGATCAGGAGGATGCTTCGGCCATTATCCGTAGCTTTGAGCGATTCAATTACAAACTGATTTTTTCTTTCATGCATACCTGCACTATCGATGATGTAGTGCAGAAGCGATTGGAGGAGTTATTTTATTACATCAACATGTAAATATGGATGAAATGAAGATGAAGATTGCATTATTTGGGAATACCCATCAAACAGAAAAATCGCATCCGGTCATTAAATTATTTGAGCAACTTAATGCTCACGATGCCGATGTGTATGTTTGTCGGCTGTTCTACAATTTTCTGGAATCTCATCTTGGCTTTTGCCCCATAGTAAAAGGCCTGTTCGACGATTCGGATTTTGAAGCAGATCTGGCTATAAGCGTGGGCGGAGATGGTACATTTCTGAATACAGTAGAAAGAGTCGGACGAAAAGGCATACCGATTTTGGGCATCAACACCGGCAGACTGGGTTTTTTAGCAGATATTTCTGAAAACGAAATCGAACATGCAATACCCGAGATTTTCAACAGGCTCTATGCCGTAGAGGAAAGATCTCAACTCAAGCTGGAGCTGGATGGGAAGGTGGTGAAAGACTCGGGACTGGCTCTCAATGAGATAGCGGTAATGAAACAGGACAGTTCTTCGATGATAACCATACATGCGTGGCTCAATGAGCAATATCTCAACACTTATCAGGCTGATGGATTGATTGTATCTACCCCTACCGGCTCTACAGCCTACGCAATGAGTGTGGGCGGCCCTATTCTTGTTCCGCAATCAAACAATATCATCATTGCGCCTATTGCGCCTCATAGTCTGACAATTCGCCCGCTGGTAATCCCTGATAATCTCACTATTACGATGCAGGTTGAAAGCCGAAACAATCAGTTCCTGATTGCACTGGATGGTCGTTCGCATGTAGTGGATGCCTGTAAATTCAGAATCAGACGGGCAGATTATCCGGTTTTAGTTGCCAAACGAAAAGAACAATCCTATTTCGACACACTAAGAGCAAAATTAATGTGGGGAGCTGATAAAAGATCATTCCCACTGTGAATATAATTTATCCCTCCTCTTGTTGCGAACCCAATTCCGCCTCTTTGACTTTACGAAACAAATCTGATGCAAACACAAAGTCATTAAGCGTTTTGTTTGATGAGGTAAAGATACCTTCTTTGGAGCCCTCCCACTCTTTTATTCCTTTGTTGATAAATATAATATTCTCTCCCATTCCCATCACCGAGTTCATATCGTGTGTATTGATTATGGTGGTGATATTATATTCCTTTGTGATATCAGATATCAGGTCATCAATCAGGATGGAGGTTTTGGGGTCAAGGCCTGAGTTCGGCTCATCACAAATCAGATACTTTGGGTTGAGCGCTATGGCCCTGGCTATGGCAACCCGCTTTTGCATCCCTCCACTAATCTCTGATGGATAAAGGTCATCAACACCCTTCAGATTGACCCGCTCTAAACAAAAATGTGCTCTGTTTAACTTATCTTTGTAGGTGCCATCGCTAAAAACTGTAATTGGGAACATCACATTTTCCAGCACAGTCATCGAATCAAACAAAGCCGAACCCTGAAAAAGCATACCTATCTCGCTACGAATGGCTCTCAGCTCACGGTTTTTCATGGAATGCAAATTGCGTCCATCGTACAACACCTGACCAGAATCGGGCGAGAATAAACCAACAATGCACTTAACTAATACCGTTTTTCCGGAACCACTCTGACCGATAATTAAATTGGTCTTTCCTGCCTCGAATACGGTACTCACATCTTTCAGAATCTGCTTTTCTTCGAAAGATTTTATAATATTTTTTACCTCTATCATTTATAAGTGCTGTTAGTCTTATTTTTGTTTCAGGAAAACTGATTTACAACAGAATATGCGTTAGTATTACATCGAACAATAAAATCATAATACTGCTTACTACCACAGAATTAGTACTGGCTCGCCCAACATCCAATGCACCGCCACGCGCATAATAGCCAAAGTAGGAGGCCACAGAACTGATTATAAAGGCAAAAACGAGCGATTTATACATTGAGTACCAGATATAATATTCATTAAACCAGCTTTGAATACCATATTCGTACTTGGCGACAGAAATCATACTGGTAAAGATTGCAACAATATAACCTCCAACTATCCCCGAGAACATACTCAGGGTGACAAGTAAAGGTATAAACAGCATCAATGCTATAATTTTGGGCAAAATAAGAAAACCGGCAGAATTAATTCCCATAATCTCCAGGGCATCAATTTGCTCGGTTACACGCATGGTTCCAATTTCTGACGCGATATTGGAACCAACCTTACCCGCCAGAATAAGGCACATAATGGTAGAAGAAAACTCCAGCAGAAGCGTATCCCGCGTTGACATACCCACCGCGTATGAAGGAATAAAGGGAGATGAGATGTTAAGATTCATCTGGATGCAGATAACTGCACCCGTAAAAATTGATATGATAAATACGATTCCCATGGAATCAGCACCCAGCTTTATCAGTTCCCGGGTAAGTTGTCTATAAAAAACACTCCACCTTTCGGGGATAGAAAGTGTTCTTCCGACCAATAAAACATATTCACCAAATCTGTGTAAAGATTTTTTTATCAACATAAACTTCAAATATTGGAGTGCAAATTTAGGATATTTTTTTCTTTTTCTTTACATTTGCGCCACAATAAACGCATTTCAAAGATGATAGAGGAACAAATGGTGCTCCGGACCGAAAATCTGGTAAAGAAATACAAGAACAGGACCGTGGTAAATCACGTTTCGATAAATGTAAAGCAGGGAGAAATTGTTGGTTTAATGGGGCCTAACGGAGCTGGAAAAACTACAACTTTCTATATGTCGGTAGGGCTGGTAACGCCGAATGAAGGAAAAATATTCCTGAACGACATCGATATCACAAACTACCCCGTCTATAAAAGAGCTCAAATCGGCATTGGGTATCTGGCTCAGGAGGCATCTGTATTTCGAAAAATGACGGTAGAGGATAACATTCTCTCTATATTGCAAATGACAGGTAAGAGCGTTGAATATCAAAAAGAAAAGTTAGAGAGCCTGATTGCGGAGTTCCGCCTCCAGAAGGTTCGGAAAAATCTGGGAGACAGGCTGTCAGGAGGAGAAAGACGACGTACTGAAATTGCCCGGTGTCTCGCAATCGATCCTAAATTCATTATGCTGGATGAGCCTTTTGCCGGGGTTGACCCGATTGCTGTAGAAGATATTCAATACATTGTAGCCAAACTGAAAGATAAGAACATCGGCATTCTGATAACAGACCACAATGCTCAGGAAACCCTAAATATTACTGACCGTGCCTATCTTTTGTTTGAAGGTCAGATTCTCTTTCAGGGCACAGCCGAAGAGCTTGCCGAAAATCCGGTTGTGAGAGAAAAATATCTGGGTAAACAATTCGAATTGAGACGGAAGAAATTTTAAATTGATGTAATGAAAAAGAGGCTGATATGTACATAAACATATTCAGCCTCTTTTTTTATTTAAGATAGCACCACAAAACGTGGCACTATCAATACTATTTTACTTCTGTGTTATCCTCAGAGTTCTTACCATTGGACTACTCAGGTTATTATTCTGCAATGTCAGAGTAGCAAATCTTGAAGCCAAAACAGAAGCAGATGCTGTAGCAGTGATTACCTTCGTACCACTTCCGCTTGTCTCACTCAAAGTCATCCAGGTAACAGGCGATGATATTTTCCAGGTCGTGGCAGCATTGGCTACAATCGTAAACTGAATGCTTCCTCCTGCTTTAGGAATTAAAACCACCGGTGCTTTAAATGCAACCAGCTGAGGAATAACCTCAACATAATCTGTTCTGAATGTATCAATTGAGGATGAAGACGGCTTATACAATGTTCTGTATTTTAGCACTCCATCAGTCGGGAAAGATGGGAAAACGCACTTGCCTGAAACAAAAGAAGAAGAAGGAATAATTACTTTTCTCGACGTTCCAACCGTGTCAATATATTCCCCCTCGATACCAACAAAACCATCTGAACCGGCACCAAAAGAAGCATTTAAACATCTTACATTTGTCACAACATCCCCTTTACGTGTTGTATCATCAACAGCGAGCATTGATCGTTGTGTAATCGTTGCTTTGTATTTCTTACCATAAACTCTGACTGTTGTAGTTGATATCATAGAATGGATAGTGCTATCTGCATTCCACGAATAGAATGTCAAAGGAATATCCCCTTCGGGCAAATTAGGTATATATGCAACGACAGAATCCTTTCTATTTAACGGCAACATGAAAGTATAGCTAATCGCTGAATCTGATCGATAAACGACTAGTTTCTTTGCCCGCGAATCGCCCAACCAGAACTTAAGCATCGCTCTTCCATCTCCACTAAAAATCTTGAATGAGTCAACCTTCCCAACTGACTTATCTTCACCACCGGTCAGATACTTATCATGAAGAGAATTAACATCGTCCGTACATGAGGTAAACCAACTTACGCCACATACTACAAATAATAATAATATTATCTTTTTCATTTTTATATTTATTGGTTAGGTACCTGCAATACTGAATAAACCAGGTATTGCAGGTACTGTGATTATTATTTCTTAACCTTACCCCAGAGTGATATTTCTCCGTAGTTAAAACCGGTATTTGTCGTAGCATTCCACATATCAACCTGCTCTATTCTTATGAAACGAATATAAGGCATATCATCCTGAAAACGAATATCAATACCGCTTTCATTAATTGCCGTCAAGTCTGCAGATGTAATATTCGACCCGGTTCCACCCAAACCAGATGGTTTTGCCAAATAAAACAAATCACCTCCGGTAGCAGGTTTTAATAAAATCCATTGACTCTCGGGATCTGTAGAATTCATAGAAACAAGAGGATTGGTACTTCCATAAATTCTGAATGTTTTTGGCAGGGCATTAAACCCATACTGGGTGGCACTATTTCCATAACGACCATGAATACGAATTCTGGTTAGTGAAACATATCCCTTACCTGTACCATCAGTAGCAGTATTGTTCAAATCCCAGGTAATATTATTAGACAAACCGGCACCAGATCTCGAACTGTAACATTCCTGTCCGGAAGAAGCTCCCCAAATATTATTCCACATTTTCTCTATACCGAATCCACTATTGTACTCCTGATATGGAATAGCAGCGTCTCCATTCCATCTTTTGAAATAGGCTTTGCTCACCACCTCTTCAAACTTCGGCTTTACACGAATTGAATCAATGCGGGTTTTATTGCCCCATTTATCAGTGACCTGAAAATAGAATGTTGTTCTAACAGAATCATATCCGCTTACACTGGCATAGCCATCGGCTGCATTTGTGTAATACTTTGCCGTTCCGCCCATTGCTACAACAGAAGGCACTTTGCGAAGCGAGTCTGCTGGTGTTCTGTAATTTTCCGGATTTCTGACGATTACGATCACATTGGCTTTCTTAGGATTTTTCCATTTAACGGTAATTCCACCATAATCATTGTACCCACGTAATGAGTCGAGCACCTGATAAATTGGAGAAGCTTTTGGTTTCACATTTACAGTTACGGGCAGCGATGTATTTTCACTTAAATCAACCACACGCAATACAACCGGTCTGATGCTATCGCCTTTACCGAAACCCTCTAATTTGACATTGGTTGTAAATGCAGAGGCCTTTACTTCCATTTTTTGACCATTGTCCAGCTGATAAGTAGCAACAACGTATCGTAAATCATCATCATCAGGCAACGTATAGTTAATAATCGAATAACCATCGAAATTCTCAACTATAAAATCGCTAAGTGTATCAGGAGCTACAGTCTCTACTCCATACTGCCCCACTGTTACATCTTTACAGGAATACAATCCAAGCAGGACCATTCCAAAAAGAAAAAATATTATTTTTTTCATTGTTCTAATTTATTTAATAATCAGTCTCACATTATTATTTCCAGAAAGGATTTTGAACCAAATTCGGATTCTTGATAAGTACACCGATACTTAACGGCCAGAAATAATCTCGAATTTGACGTTCATTTGTCCAAATTACTTTAGGTTTAACAAAATCAAACTTATCGTCTGTATTCACCGTCCAAACACGAACTCCATCATTATTGTCTAATAATTCCTCCCAACGACGTTTGTCATAAAAGGCAATACCCTCATAAGCCAACTCAATTCTTCTTTCACGATGTATAATCTTCCGAACTTCTTTTTTGGTTTTGTAACCCTGAGTTGTATACGTGCTATAGCTTTCAACCACACCCTTGAGTCCGGATCTCAAACGAACTGAATCTATGTACTGATAAACCTCAGGAGAGGCTGTTTCCATTGTCTCATTTTTTGCTTCAGCATACATCAGATACAAATCGGCTAAGCGAATAACCGGAAATGGATATGGAGTAAATGCAATAGAAACAGTAGCTGCAGAAGTGGCAGTGGCAACTCCGGTAACTCCGGTTGTGGAGGTTGTGTACGGAGTGTACTTTCTTAAATACATACCCGACTCCCCTCTACGATTACCATTATCGTTGTTCTTGCATTTAATATAATACATGTCATTATGACTAATCTTACCCCAACCATACCAGTTAGCGCCCTCAAAACCGATAGAGCCATAATATCTGGGTTCTCTGTTGAAATGGAACAGCGCAGTTTGAGCACCCTCTCTGATATAGTATTTATGAGCAGCATCTACGGTTCCCAAAGTAAATCTGTTATTATATGAACTCTGAACAGCAGGATCCGTATCATATTCCAAAGGCACACCATTTTTACTGTAGAAAATCTCAGCAGAATTGATAGAAGGTGCATAACTACCAAATACACTTGAGCTATTTGCATAATACATAGATGTAGGATGCTTCTGACCAGGTAAAACATCCTGCCATGCACCGAAATAGAAATTAAAAGGACATGCATTGGATTGCAAACCGCTAGAATTACTATTTGAATGTCCCCATATTAGCTCCGAATTCCATTTATCTCCCAATACAAGAGCCGGTTGAATAACTTTTAATACACTATCATTAATAGTCATTCCTCTCAGTGGTTTGAATTTGTATAACTCAAGTCCGGCTGATTTACATGTATCGATAGCCTGCTTACAAGCAATTGCCGCTTTCTCCCACTTTGTAGCATCATATTGCTGATTAAAAAGCTGACGTCCTCTGTTATCAATCAAAGAAGGCTTGTAGGAACTTTCTTCTCCACCAGCATTAAACAAAGGGCTGGCTGCAGTTACCAGAACGCGTGCTTTGATTGCAAAAGCTGCCTCTTTACTGATACGACCCATATCGGTCAACTCAGAACCTTTAATTTCGTTAGTCGTTGGCAAACCGGGAATTGCCTCATCAATAGTTTTCACGATGTAGTTAATAACATCATCAACCGGCTCGCGATAAACCCTCAACTCCTGGGCACTGGCTGTTACATCCAGATTTTTATCTACAATGGGAATCGGGCCATACAACTGAAACAACCACCAATGATAATAAGCCTTCAAAAACTTAGCCTCTGATATCCATCTGGCTTTCTCCGTTGCAGAAATATCAGGAATCGAATTTACATTATCTAACAAAATATTACAACAGCGTATACCTGCAAAAACAGCTTTACCGCCATAACTTCCCTCCCAATAATTATCAATTGGGTTGTTTGTATTATTTCCGACTTCTACTAATGTACGATTATAAAAGGATTGATCGGATTTCCAGGTTACAAACTCATCAGATGAAGACATCCCCGGATTGGCATTTTGATCATAATGATTCGGCATGTACGAATAACATGTATACAGATATCTCTCAGCCGTAGCTCTATCGCGAAATGCCATATCGATAGTAGCAACACCATCGGGTACAACATCCAAAAAATCGCACGAATTGACCAATATCGTCATCAACAACAAGGTCAAATAATATTTAAATTTATTCATTTTCTTCATTTTTCAAAACAATTATATTTAGAATGAAACTTGTAAACCAACGGTATGTGTTTTCTGAATAGGATACTGCAATCCATTTCCACCCATTTCCGCATCCCATAAATCAAAACTACTAAAAGTCAAAAGGTTAGTTCCTGCATAATAGAATCTGGCAGAAGTCAATCCAATTTTCTTCATCAGTTTCTGAGGTACAGAAACACCGGCTTCAATATTCTTCAAACGCATAAAGGTTCCATCTCTCATAAACCATGTGCTTGTCTGCTGATTATTAGAGACTGCTGCATCAGACAAACGAGGCCACAAAGCATACAGGTTTCTGTTATCCTCAGACCAATGATTATCTGCATATACTTTCAACAGCTGATTAACATTTCCTCCTGAAGACACAAATGGAGCTGTAGCTGAAGGACTAATAAAGAATGCAGAACGCGCCGAACCCTGGAAGAAAATCGAGAAATCCAGAACTTTGTATCCCATAGATACACCAAAACCATAGTTTATTTCAGGAACAGTAGGATAACCAATGGCCACTTTATCATTGTCATTAATCAAACCATCCTTGTTGATGTCTTTGTATTTGATATCACCAGCCATATATTTTCCGTAAGCTGACTGACTTGGCGAGTTAGCAATATCATAATCATCAATAAATAATCTTTCTGCTACAAAACCATAAGATTGATTAATAGAGTTACCAATTCTGGATCTCCAGGGAGTCGCGCTATAATCCGGCTCTTCGTATTTTGTAAATTTGCTTTTAGCATAAGTAAATGTAGAGTGAGAAGTTACCCACAAACCATTCTTGAAGTTTTTGTGATAATCCAACATCATATCTATACCTTTACTCTCTGCAGCTCCCACATTCGCTCTTACTGTGCTTGTTTGTAGTCCTAAAGTAGATTGGATATCTGCACGATTCATTAAGATAGAGCTTCTGTTATCTTTAAAAAAGTCGGCTTGTAATTCAAAAGCGCCCAACAGCTCAACCTCAAAACCAAGATTAAGTTTCTTTGATTTCTCCCAGGTAATATTTTCATCTGCATATCTTGTAATCGACATACCCGGACTGTTATAATTGAAATTGGATCCAAAGGTATATCCATAGGTGCTATTGCTCATATTTACATCAGAGAGGTAGAAAAATCTATCGTTGGGGTCATTACTCAAGTTGTCATTACCCACCAAACCGTACGTCGCTTTCAGTTTCAGTTTATTTACAACATCAACCAATGAGTTTTGCCAGAATTTTTCGTTCGAGACAAGATATCCAACACCGATAGATGGAAAAAAACCAAATCTGTTTTTCTTCGCAAATCGCTCGGAACCGTTGTAACCGAAATTGGACTCGAGGAAATAGCGAGAATCATAATTATATGTAAAACGTCCCGAAACACCCATATTGCGTGAAGGAAGAGAAGACGTAAGTGTGGTAGCCGCGGAGTTCTCGTAATTACGAATAGTCGCCACCAACATACCACTTACACCGTGTACTTTGTTGAATGTTCTTTCGTAATTAATTGCTGTTTCAAAATAAGTATTTGTTTTAACTGACTCACCAAGAGGATTATAATCAAGGTATTCTGTTCCAGCGCTCGGGTTTAACGGATTTGAAACAGTATATGTATCAGTTAAGGGATCAAACGAGCTGGAATACCAAAACGGAGTAAATGCCCTTGTAACACCAGCAAAAGCATATCTGTCTGTACTAAACAAAGCACGCATGTTCAATCCTTTAGTAATCATCTGAAGATTTTGCTTTAATTCAAAGCTACTTACAACTTTCGACTGAGAATACTCTTTGTATCCTTTAACCATATCTGCATACGGGTTTACATAGTAACCATTAGTCACCGTATTCAACTGATTACCAAACATTACGTGAGTTTTGTATGCTGTTGCACCTGTTTTGGGATAAAAAGCAGGGAACAAAACAGGACTCGCTTTCAAAACTTTCTCAAACATAGCAGATCCACCATCAATTGGACCGGTGTAATCATCCATTGTAATAGAAAGCCTGGCTGCGATCTCTGTGGTCTTTGTAATATTCAGATTGATATTTGAGCGCAATTGGTAAGTCTTCAGCTTAATATTATTATTAAAGTTATTAGACCCATCTACTTTAAGAGCTCCATTATCAATATTGTAGGTACCACCAATGTAATATCTGGCCACCTTACCACCACCCGAAACACTAAAATTCGAACGCTGGTTTGATGTTACATCTTTAAAAAGCATTTTCTGCCAATCAACAGCAGGAAAAGCATATTGATTCCGATTTGAAGCTGTGAACTCAATTTTATCCGGGCTAAACGGTTGAAAACCAAGCGGATTTCTTGTAGTGACGGCCTCATTATAAAGCTTCATATAAGTTATTGGATCAGCTATATCAATCATGCTCGTTGGCGTAGAGAACGTATTTTCCAAACGGATAGATACTTTTGCCTTACCCTCTGCACCCTCTTTTGTTGTCACAAGCATAACACCATTAGCACCACGGGCACCATACAGGGCTGTTGCGGTTGCATCCTTCATAATAGAAAACGAGGCAATATCATCAGGCTGAACACGCGCCAGGTCAGTTTTTGAGCTTTCGATTCCGTCAATCAAAATCAGCGGACTACTGGAAGCTCCAAAAGTGGAAACTCCACGCACAAAGTAATTGCTGTTACCCTCACCAACTACCCCGACTTCTCCGGTAGATTGATAGGCAATCACGCCTGAAAGCCGTCCTGCAAAAGCCGTTGTAAGGTTACTTGATGGCACTTTCAGATCCTTAGCAGAAATTGTTGTTACAGAGCTAATCACACTCGCCTTTTTTTGTTTTCCGTAAGCGACAACCTGCACCTCTTCGAGTTGCTTTGCGTCCTCTTTCAGAGTGACATCTATCTGACGACGAGAACCAACTTTAACTTTTTCTTTCACGTAGCTTACGAACGAGTATTCCAATACAGCATCCTGAGAATTGACTTTAATCGAATACCGACCCAAAGCATCAGTTGATGTACCGGTTGTAGTTCCGGATACCATTACCGTCACACCCGGCATTGGCATCCCTGAAACGTCAATAACCATACCAGTGACGGTTACAGTTTGTTGAACCGCCATTTGAGAAGAGACTTCTTTTGCATCAGCTTCTTTCAGAGAAATTTTCTCCGCATTAGCTTGAGCAACTCCGATGAACAAAAACATCGCAACGAAGCAAATCTTATGACCCACTTTGTTTCGACTTCCGAACAACGAATTAATCATGTGTTGTTTTTCCATACAGTTTGTGTTGTTTTTACTAAAAATTGATTGAATAATTCTGTCAGTGAGAAAGTAGTTAGCTCTATTTACATAATCGAAATATATAACAAGTTTAACATTGGTATTTCAGATTCATTTTTTACAAAATTGACATCACCATTTTTTTAAGTGACCCAGCATAAACAGACTTTAAAAAGACAAAAGCTACGAGCATTAGCAAAAAACCAAACAGGTAAGATCAGAGCCGTGTTAATCTGGTATAGACGCTTATAAAACAGTGCACAAATATACACACAAAGCCCAATATCATAGGGACTCAAATGTAAAAAAATAGGGTATGTAAAAAACCACAGCAATTACAGCATTCATTGAATATCCATATTTAATATCGCAGATAAAGCAGTCGCAATCTATCCAGGGGATAAAAACATCAGATATATTATTCCTCTTCAACCTCAGATTCAATATCTTCCTGGCCCGGATTCTTCTTTGTTTTGTAGAAAGAAGGCAGCACACCAAACTCTTTCTTGAAGAATTTTGCGAAATACTTAGGGTTATTATATCCCACCTTATATGTAACTTCTGCTATCGTATATTGCCCTTGCTTAATGAGTTGCAATGCTCGCTTCATCCGGATAGTCCGGATAAATTCAACCGGTGTCTTACCCGTAATTGCCAATACTTTTTTATATAACTGCATTCTGCTCATGTCCAACAATCTACTCAATTCCTCAACTGTAAAATCAGGATCTTCGATATTTTTTTCAACAAATTCCACAGCCTTCACAATTAATTGCTCATCAATTGAGGTAACAGTTATTTCACTTGGATTTACCTCAATGTGTTTCATAAACTGCTTTTGCACCTTCTCTCGTTGTGTAATCAGGTTTTTTATGCGAAGTAAGAGAATCGATAAATTAAATGGTTTTGTAATAAAATCATCCGCACCACTCTCAAGGCCTTCGATATTCTGATCCTGCGAGGCTCTGGCCGTGAGCAGAATAACCGGAATATGAGATGTAGCTGGTTCCGATTTTAACATCCGGCATAAATCAAGTCCATTCATCAGGGGCATCATCACATCACTTACAACAATATCAGGAAGAATGGAGATAGCCTGATCATAACCATCTTTACCGTTGGAGGCTTCAAAAACAACAAACTTGTCTTTCAGATTTTCTTTTAAATAGAACCGAAAATCGCTATTATCTTCCACAAGCAAAAGTGTTGGCAGATGTTTCTTTCTGTCAGCTGAATCAGCATCTTCCTCTTCAGACAGAGAATCGGATAAGAGATATTCTTCATTGTCGGAGGCCACTATTTCAGACGAAAGTAACGAATCATCAAATGGAAGCAAAACCGTGAAAACACTGCCCTTTCCAACCTCACTCTGCAATTCTATTAGTCCGTTGTGTAATTCTACAAACTCTTTTACCATAGAAAGGCCGATCCCGCTACCCTGATTAATCATGTATGCCGGAAGTTCATTCTGGAAAAAGCGTTCAAAAACATTTTTTTGGTTTTCAACAGGAATACCGATACCGGTATCAGAAATCCGGATTTTGGCATAAGCCTTAGATTCTCCATTGACAATTTTATTCTCAACACCCAATAAAACAGAGACATGCCCGCCTTCTGAGGTAAATTTAAATGCATTTGACAAAAGATTAAATACAACTTTCTGCATCAAATCCTGATCAAGATAAAATGATAATTCTTCAATTTCTGAGGAAAATATAAAGCTTATCTTTTTACTTTCATACAATTGAACAAAAGAGCTGCAAATATTACGACAAAAAGCGACAAAATCAACCATCGTATATGATGCTTTCATTTTTCCTGAATCAAGCTTTTGCAAATCGAGCAATGTATTTGCCAAATTTAAAAGTCGTTTTGCATTTACATAAATTGAAAGAAGGTTTTTTTTCTTATCAGCATTCGTCTCTTCATCCATTAGTTTTTCCAATGGCAACATCAACAATGCAAGAGGAGTTCTGAATTCGTGGCTAACATTTGTCACAAAGTTAACTTTCATTTCATCAATCTCATGTTTTCTCTGCGCATCTTTCTTTTCCTGCTCCATAGCGTAGCGCTCCCGCTCTACGCGAATCATTCTCCTACGCGAATAAATAATCAACCCAATGATGATTAACAAGTAAAGGAAATAAGCAAAAGTCGTTCTCCAAAACGGTGGATTCACATGGACTACAAGCGTAGTATCCTGCTCTATCCAATCACTTGCATTTGAGGCTACTCTTACTCTGAATTTGTATTTCCCCGGAGGCAGTTGCGTATAAGTTGCTTTCCTGAAATTCGGATCAGCAGTCACCCAGTTATCATCAAATCCATCCATTTTATAGGCATATTTATGTTTGCTCGGGTGAAAGAAATCGAGAACGGCAAATTCAATAGAAAAAACCTGGTCATCGTGAAATAAATCAACCTCCTGTTTTTGTAACAATGATTTAGTTATGACAATCCGGTTGTTATACACCTCACCCGGACGAATACTCTTATTAAATATCTGAAAATCGGTCACTATTACCTGGGGAGACACGTTAACAGGTTTAATTTTCTCAGGATTAAATATAGTTACACCCTTTGAACTGCCAAAGCACATTTCGCCCCGTTTGGTAACACACGATGACAGGTTATTATATGTACCCTGCGTGATGCCATAGCTTTGGTCGTATATTACTGAACGACAGTTAATTTCGCCACCAATCCTACTACTCACTTTTACATGTGTGATGTTAAGAGGAGTTGATATCCATATTCCTCCCAATTTATCCTCTTCTATTCTTCTGACCGATGTTTCGGGTAGTTCAAGCCCATTTACCTGACCGATTATACTCTTCTTTACCGGATCATAAACAGACACACCTCCTGAGGTACCTATCCAAACCAAGCCTCTTGAATCAATTTTTACCGTTGATATATATACTCCACTAAGGCCTTCTTTTGTCGTTAAGAATTTGACAACCTTATTTTTATTTGCGTCGTATATAACAAGCCCGGTTGTGGTTGCAATGTAAAGTAATCCCTTATTATCAGAATCCAGAGCGGTAGAATATACAACAGGAATATTGTATGGAAAATCAAATTTAAGTGTTTCAAATTGTTTCAACGATTGATTATACAAACAAACACCTCCACCCAAAGTAGCCACCCAAATCCGGCCTTTGTAGTCTTCATTTATCGCCCAGATATTCCGCACAATAGAATATTCTGAACCTATCTTTTGTGCCTGATAATTCGAAAAACGATTCCCTTCATAAATATAAAGACCATTTAAATAGGTGCCAATAAACATTCGGCCATCTTTCGTCTGATGTAATGATAAAACAATATTACCAGCCGGAAAACCCGGTGTATTCTTACCGTTTAGACTTGTGAATTTCTGGGACTTCCTATCATAATAAATTAATCCGTTCCCATTTGTACCCATCCATATATTTTCAGCCAGATCTTCGTACAAACAATTAATATCATTAATCGGTAAAGATTTGCTATTTTGAGGTTCGCTTTGCCATTGTTCAAACTGAAACAGATCAGGATGATAATAATTCAGGCCCTCTTTAAAAGTTCCAACCCATACAATTCCCTGATTATCTGTCATTAAAGATATTACGACATCCTGACTTAATGATCTTTCATCAAATTCCGAATTTTTCAGTGATGTCAACCGGTTTGTCTCTTTATTAATTAAAATAACCCCATCATGATCTGTGCCAAACCACATCAATCCATTTTTATCCTGAGTAACGGCACTAATCATATTAGAACAGCCATTCGATTTATCAAATTGTCTGATTTGTCCGGACTTACTATTTATCAAGAAAACACCTTTGATATTATTCAGAGAATAGCACCACAAATCATTTGAATTATCAACATATAGCTTTAAATAATTTAGATCTGTATATAGCGATTGTTTGGGGAGATGATATTCTTTAATTATCTTATGACTTTTGGAGTCAATAAGCATTAAACGTCCTCCGTGAAAACTTAGCCAGACATTACCATCAGAGGTGATAGCAATATCAGTCAGTTCTGTTTTCTGATCTTTAATAATTAATTTTGTAGTTTTGCCACGCTCTAAGCAATAGATACCCTGCGTTTCGGTCATCAACCAATACCGGGACTGATTATCCCTTTTTGTTTTAAAAATTTTTATATCAGCTGTAATGCCGTAAAAAGCTTTTGCCTTATTTAGATTTCTGTCAAAAGATTCTGTAAAAGGATTGTAAAAACAATCGCCATTGGTTGTAGAAATATAGAGTTTTCCATCAGGCAACTCACTTATACGAAAGATATCATCATGAACAAGCGATGTCGAATCATTCTCAATGCGCCTGAATGACTTAATATTTGCGCCATCAAATCTACACAATCCGGACTGTGTACCAATCCAGACAAACCCTTTGCTATCTACCAAAAGAGAAGACACATGATTGTTAATCAATCCATTGTGAGTATCAATTCTTTTAAAATTAATTTTTTGAGCAAATACTCCGGTGCCCAGATAAAAGAATGCAATAAAGATTAATATCTTATTTTTCATTTTCATGTGACGCATGTGATTAGACAGACCAAATTTGGTTTTCAAAGATATATATTTTTTCTTTTTTCACAAAACAAACACCAATAACAAAAAAGTTTTGGTCAAATAAGAATAAAAAAATCTCTTTGAGTAGAGGAACGAAGCAAAAGAATCTAAAAAAAGAAAATTTTCGGGTACATTTACGGTTAGTATAAATCAATACTGCCCCCGGAAGAAATCCGAAGGCAGTAAGTATCAATCTATTTTATAATTTTTCAAGTATTCTTTTCAGCACAACCTGTGCAGATATTTCCCGGTTAGCGGCTTCGGGTATGACGATAGACTGCGGGCTTTCAATCACTTCGTCGGCAACAATCATATTCCGGCGGACGGGCAGACAATGCATAAAATGTGCGTTATTTGTCAGTGCCATATGCTCTGCCGAGACAGTCCAGCTTCTGTCCAGACTCAGTATTTGTCCATATTTGTCATCTGAATAAGCCGACCAGTTTTTCGCATAAATAAAGTCTGCATCTTTGAACGCTTCCAACTGATTGTGAGTTACTTTTGCTCCTCTTACAAATTCCGGGGCAAGCTCATAACCTTCGGGATGTGCAATCACGAAGTCATAATCTGTCTCATTCATAAAATCGGCAAACGAGTTTGGCACTGCCTGGGGCAATGCTTTGGGATGCGGTGCCCAGGTAAGTACCACTTTCGGGCGATCTTTTTTCTTGTACTCTTCGATAGTGATCAAATCGGCAAAGCTCTGCAAAGGGTGACCCGTTGCGGCTTCCATACTCACCACCGGTTTTCCGGACAGTTTAATAAACTGATTGATTACCGTTTCCTGATAATCTTCCTCTTTATTCTCAAACCGGGCAAAAGCTCTGACGCCTATTATATCGCAATAACAACCCATTACAGGCACAGCTTCGAGTATATGCTCGGGTTTATCGCCATCCATGATAACACCTCTTTCTGTCTCGAGTTTCCACGCGCCCTGATTGATATCCAGCACCATCGTGTTCATACCCAGATTCATAGCAGCTTTTTGCGTACTCAGGCGGGTTCTCAGACTCGAATTGAAGAATATCATCAACATGGTTTTGTTTTTACCCAAATGAGTAAATGCATATCTGTCTTTTTTTATCTCCAAAGCCTCGGCTACAGCCTGTTTGAGATCGCCCAAATCTTTTACACTTGTGAAATGTCTCATAATAGTTATCTTTTCTTTATTATTGATTCCTGCTTTTCTGCTAAAGCAACTTTGCAAAGGTAGAAAAATATGTGCAGATTATTCAACGCGATTTAAAATCTTTTAGTAACATCTGTAACATTGCTTTGCCCGAATATGAATCGGATAAAGCAGAAGCACCGGAAAACAAGAGCTCTTTATTTGTCTCCAAATCTAACACATATTTACTTTTATTGGTGACAAATCCAAGGCCATTATTGTAGGTGAAGAAGGCAAACTTCGGTGTGCTTTTTTTCATAAAATTGCGGCTGAAACGAAACTCACTGGATGGTAGCCCCAACTGAGCAAGCAACGTCGCGGCCAGGTCAGATTGAGCGGCCAATGTATCCACCCGCTTAGCTCTGGAAACGGCACCTCCCAGCCAAAGCATAGGTATTTTGTATCTTTCCGGACTGCTATTTTGCATTGTATCAGGATACAAAACGCTATGATCCGGTAAAAGCACAACCAATGTATTTTTCCAGTTTGGCAACAGTTTAAGTTTTTCGATAAAGTTGCCCAAACAGGAATCGGTGTAATGAACAGAATTCAGGAAGGGCTCTTTAAACTTCCGGGTAGGCACATCAAACGGCTCATGGCTACTCAGGGTCAGAAAGAACTTCAGGAAAGGGCGTTTTTTTTCATTCTCTATCTCTTTGTAGAGATGATTGAAGGTGATTTCGTCGGGAACACCCCAACGCGAACGACGGTCTGAAAGAGGAAAACTAACATCAGAAGCTATTTTTTCGAAACCGGAACAGACAAAATACTGACGCATATTGGCAAAATTTACATCTCCCCCATACAACAAACTCAAATCGTAGCCCTGCTTCTTTAAGCTTAATGAAATTGACGGAAGCCGGGTTAGCTTACCGGCATATCGCATCAACGGGACAGTCGGTAATGAAGGAGTGCCACTCAACAAAGAGATAAGACCACGATCTGTACGAAAGCTGTTCGCATAGAAGTTTGTAAAAAGCACCCCCTCCCCCGACAACCGGTTGAAGTTGGGTGTAACATCCGGAATTCCGCCCAATGCACCGATTACCTTGGCTGAGAAACTCTCCAATACAATAAAAACGACATCCGGTCTTTGGTTTGACAACAATGCCGGAAATTTTTCATCCCTATTCTCTGTCCGAAGCAGCGTAAATCTCCTTTCTGCCTCCTCATCTTTCATAAAGTTATATTCAATCTCTTCTTCGTTTGCATGCGAAACCGAATAGAGAAAATTAAAAACCGGATTGATTGCCGATTGATTTAAAAACATTTTTCCACTAAAGAATACATGCCCAACATTCATGGTCGAAGCCCCAACTCCGCCACGAATAGCCAAAAACAGAAGCAGAAGTATCGGAATAAGCAAGACGGTTTGTTTCGTTTTTCCGGTTCTGGAAATAGATTGAATAGCATGTTTTCCTACTGTTTTTTTAAAGAGAGAATAGAAAATAAAAACTGACAGAATAATTGTAAGAATAAACAACGCAATCATCCAATAAGGTACACTTGCAGCAGCTCCTGCCGGCGATTTCAGGTAAAAAAAGACAGAGCTGTCTAAATGAGTTCCCCACGAAGAAAACAGATGAAAATCGGGAATTATTATCAACATAAAAAAGAGAAGAACCACAAGAGTGTATCCCATCAGCACCTTGCGCGGCCAGTCATTATGTATCCAGAGCCCCGACCAGAGGATAAAAAGCGGAATTATCGTAAAGTATGCCGCCGTAGAGAGATCCATAGAGAATCCATTCACTACGACTGCAAATACATCTTTCACGGTAACACTGAGGCCCTGGTTATATAACATAAATATCGGTTTCTGCAAAACAAAAACCGATAGTATGAATAGGTAATATTTCAGAATAAAGACTAATCTCTTTTTCATTATTTATAGGCTATATCCTCGTTTTCATCCTTGTACCACGATGAGTACATCAGATAATTCTTTGCAATTTTCTGATTCATCTCTTTAGCCTGTTCGGGATCAACCTTTTTGACAAACTTAGCAGGAATGCCGGCATATATCGAACCCGGCTCAACAATTGTATTGGGTGTGACGACTGAACCGGCTGCAATAATTGCCCCCTCTCCAATCACGGCATGATCCAGCACTACAGAACCGATTCCTATCAAAGCTCCCTCTTTAATGGTTGCGCCATGAATTGTCACATTATGACCGATAGTCACATTATCCTCTATCTGAATTGTAGATTTTTCGTATAGTGTATGCAATACAGAGCCATCCTGAATATTTACACCGTTCCCAATCCGGATTGAATTAACATCTCCCCGAAGCACCGTGGAATACCAGATACTACAATCATTACCCATTACAACATCGCCAATAATTGCAGCATTTTCTGCCAAAAAACAATTCTCACCAATTTCGGGTTCAAATCCCCTTACCGATCTTATCAATGCCATATCTTTATTTTTACAATTCTACCATTTTAGTTTTTTCGCTCAGCCAGCCACGCTCTTCTTCCGTCAGTTTTTCCGATAATTTTTCAAATACCGAAGCATGGTACCTGTTCAACCACTCAATCTCCTTTTTGTCGAGCAGAGTCACATCTATCGATTTCATGTCAAATGGAAAAAGAGTTAGTGTTTCAAAACCATAAAAACGGCCATACTCTCCGCTGACAAGCTCCTGTACAACAACCAGATTTTCCAACCGGATTCCGTATTCATTAGTCCGGTACAAGCCGGGCTCATTCGAAATGACCATTCCGGGTTGAAGTTTAGTCGGATTCTCATCCATACGAATGCTCTGCGGCCCTTCGTGCACATTCAGAAAATGCCCCACGCCATGACCAGTGCCATGCAGATAATTCAATCCCTCATCCCACAGGGCTTTACGCGCCAAAACATCAATCTGAGCACCACGCGTTCCTTCCGGGAAACGACAGGTTGCAATAGCAATATGCCCTTTTAGCACCAGGGTATAATCCTTTTTCATCTGCGCGCTAACGTCACCCAATGCAATCGTCCGGGTAATATCTGTTGTGCCATCGAAATACTGACCACCCGAATCTATCAAAAGAAAACTCTCCTTTTTAATTTCGGACGCACTTTGGGGAACCGCCCTGTAGTGAACAATTGCTCCATGTCCCGCATAGCCTGCTATCGTAGAAAAGCTCTCTCCAACAAACAACATTTGCTCATCCCTGAAATCATACAGTTTTTCGGCAATATCACACTCGGTAACAGGCTCCACGCCAACACTCCTTTCAAGCCACATAAAAAAGCGGGTCAATGCAACACCGTCTTTAATCATTGCGTTTCTGATTCCAGAAAGCTCTGTCTCATTTTTCACGCATTTCATCAGAGTCACCGGCGAAATTCTTTCAATCAATCTGCACCTTTCTATCATAGACGAACAAAGCGCATAATTAACTTTGTTTCCATCCAGCATGATGACAGTTCTATCGGGAAGAGCCTGTAAATAATCCGTAATCTTTTGATAATCTGCTAATATAATCCCCTCATTACTCAGAATCATGCGCATCTCATCACTCACCTTCTCTGCGTCGATAAAGAGAATTGCCTCATTCTGCCGCACAACAGCATAAGCAACTGCAACCGGGTTACATTCCACATCATTTCCTCTGATGTTGTACAACCAGGCAATCTCATCCAATGCGGCAATCAACAACAGGTCTGACGCTGTAGCCCGCAGAACATCCTGAACACGGGAAATTTTTTCTGAAGCAGAAACACCGGAGTACTCCACCGGAAGAGAGAAAATTTCTTCCGTAGGTAATCCGGGGCGATCTGTCCATATCGATTCAAACAAATCGTATTTAGTCTCAGTTACAATCTTTTTTTGAGAAAGTATATCCGATATCCGGCGAACATCATTCACCGTAAACACAGCGCCATCCAGCCCGACAACATCTCCTTCATTAATTTGTGATATAATCCATTCTGTATAATCGGGAGTCTCCGGAACACCTATCCTGAAAAGCTCAATCCCTGTAGAAGCCAGCTGTTGCTCTGCCTGAAGGAAATAGCGGGAATCGGTCCACAATCCTGCCTCAGTCATAGTTACAACAACTGTACCGGCAGAACCGTCAAACCCGGATATCCATTCCCTCGATTTCCAGCGGGGAGCTATATATTCGCTGATATGCGGATCCGATGCCGGAATTATATATGCCGTCATACCCATATCGCGCATTCGGGAACGCAATACTTCTATTCTTTCTGAAATACTATTCTTCATGATGTTTGCCTGAATTGATAGAAAACTAAAACATTTAGCTCCCTTACAAAGTTTGAATCTGCGACAAAAGTATTCTATTTTTCATGGATACACAAAAAAGAGGGGTGAAAAATGGACTGCTGAGTTCAAAAAATGAGTAATTTTGCAGCCTATTTTTACAGATAAATTATGGAAACCCAAAAAGTTAGAGTTCGATTTGCTCCCAGCCCCACAGGCCCCCTCCACATTGGCGGTGTTCGCACAGCCCTGTACAATTACCTTTTTGCAAAAAAACAGGGAGGTGAATTTATTTTACGCATAGAAGATACAGACTCTCAGCGCTTCGTTCCCGGAGCAGAAGAATATATAATTGAGGCATTCAACTGGTTAGGAATCAGTTTTGATGAAGGAGTGCACGTAGGCGGGAAATGCGCGCCCTACAGGCAATCGGAAAGGAAAGAGATTTATAAACAATACGTGGATAAATTGCTTGCAGATGATTTGGCCTATATCGCTTTTGATACGCCCGAAGAGCTAGATTCCAAAAGAAGCGCGATCCCTAATTTTCAGTACGACGCTTCTACGCGCATGCAAATGCGAAACTCACTTACCCTGTCGGCATCTGAAGTTCAAACTCTGATCAGCAATGGCAATCAATATGTAGTTCGCATAAAAATTGAACCCGGAAAAGAGATTGTTGTTAACGATATCATTCGTGGAAAAGTTGTGGTAAACTCATCTGTACTGGACGATAAAGTTCTTTTCAAATCGGCAGATTCGCTACCAACTTACCATCTGGCGAACATTGTTGACGACCATTTGATGGAGATCTCTCACGTGATTCGCGGAGAAGAGTGGTTGCCGTCTGCACCATTGCATGTTCTGCTTTATCGCTATCTGGGTTGGGAAGATACAATGCCTCAGTTTGCCCATTTACCCCTGTTACTCAAACCCGATGGGAATGGCAAACTCAGCAAAAGAGACGGAGACCGTTTGGGATTCCCCGTATTCCCATTAGAATGGAAGGATCCTAAAAGCCGGGAAACCTCTTCCGGTTATCGTGAAGCTGGATATTTACCGGAAGCTGTTGTCAATTTTCTTGCCCTTTTGGGATGGAACAGCGGATCCGAACAGGAACTGTTTACTATGGAAGAATTAGTTCAATTATTCTCGTTGGAAAGATGCAGCAAAAGTGGTGCTAAATTTGATTTTGAGAAAGGGAAATGGTTCAATCACAAATACATTCAACAAAAAAGTAACGAAGAGGTTGCATCTCTGTTTTTACCGGAACTTCTGGAAAAAGGTATAGAAACAGACCTGACAACTATCAGCCATATTGTTTCATTAGTCAAAGAGCGGGTAAATTTTGTCAAAGAACTCTGGAGTCAGAGCTCATTCTTCTTTGTTGCACCTGCTTCTTACGACGAAAAAACGGTGCAAAAACGTTGGAAGCCGGAGACATCATCACAACTTGGCGAGCTGGCTGATGTTCTTTCACAGATCAACATTTTCAACGCCGAAGAGACCGAAAGGATAGTAAAAGATTGGATAGCATCAAAAGGGTATCACCTCGGTAATATTATGAATGCATTCAGACTTGCGATTGTCGGTGAGTCTAAAGGACCACACATGTTTGATATAATTGCAATAATTGGCAAAGAAGAGGCGATAGCACGTATCAAAGCAGCCATCGAAAAATTAAAATGATAATTAAACAGGTATCAAAACGATCGGGAAATCTTTTAAAAGATTCCCGATCTTTATGTCTATAAATTTCCCCTTCATTTATGTACAATCTGGCAATAAATCTATATTTTTCACTGGTCAAAGCTGCCTCCCCTTTCAACCCCAAGGCAAAATTAATGACCGAAGGCCACAAACAGGTATTTCCATTGTTGGAAGAAGCAATTGAAAAAGACTCTGAGTATATCTGGTTCCACGCAGCATCATTGGGCGAATTTGAGCAAGCCAGACCTCTTATCGAAGAGATTAAATCTGCTCACCCGAAGTACAAAATCATCATTACTTTTTACTCACCCTCTGGCTATGAGGTTCGCAAAAATTTCGAACAGGCCGATATTGTTTGTTATCTGTTACCTGACACGAAAAAAAATGTCAGGAAATTTCTGGATATAGTAAATCCCCGAAAAGCGTTCTTCATTAAGTATGAATTCTGGGCAAACTATCTATCAGAATTAAAGAAGAGAGAAATTGAAACATACATCGTTTCTGCCATATTCAGAAAAGAACAGCTGTTTTTTAAATTCTATGGCAGGCCATACAGAAAACTATTGAGCTGCTTCAACCATCTTTTTGTTCAGGATAAACAGTCTGGCATTTTATTAAATGAAATTGGAATTAATAATGTAACTGTATGTGGAGACACCCGCTTTGACCGTGTTTTCGACATTAAAACGAAGGCAAAAGAACTTCCATTAATTAAAAAATTCAAAAATCAATTCACGGTAGTAGCAGGCAGCACATGGCCAAAAGACGACGAAATTGTTATTAAATATTTCAACGACAATCCAAACACAAAACTCATTATTGCGCCACACGAAATCAATGACGAGCACCTTAATGCGATTATCGGAGAACTAAAGCGTCCGTTTCTGCTTTTTTCGGAGGCCGACGAAGAGTCTATAGCCACCGTAGATTGCATCATTATCGATTGCTTTGGCCTGCTATCTTCAATATACAGATATGGAGATGTGGCCTATATAGGTGGCGGTTTTGGGGTAGGGATACACAATACCACAGAGGCGGCAGTTTACCATATTCCCGTGCTGTTTGGGCCCAATTACGCAAAGTTTAAAGAAGCAAAAGATCTGATCAAATGCGGAGGAGGATTCACCATTTGTTCGCAGGAGGAATACGACCTTCAAATGCAAGCCTTCACAGACGACAATCAGAAGCTACTCAAGGCAGGAAGTAAGGCAGGGCGCTATATAGACTCGCACAAAGGAGCCACATCGAAAATTATGAATCAAATAGAGTGGTAGCATATACAACACATCCGAAAGCTGAACGCTCAATGAGAAAATAAATTTGCACAAGCCTCTTCTGATCCAATTTGAAGAGAGCAGTGCAAATGCAGCACAGTCATCTGATGCAATTTGAAAAGACCGGTGCAGATGCAGTAGAGTCATCTGATGCAATTTGAAGAGAAAAAATAAAAGCTATTATCCCATCAGAAACCATTTGTAGACAACATGAAAATACAAATATCTCTTCTGATGCAATTCGATGTCGGAGGATAAATACATCTGCCTCTTCAAATCAATTCTGAAGAGAGGTGGCACATTGATTATATATCGTCTTACGAGATTTGAAAGCATAAAACAAACGATATTGAGCATTCTGATTCAATCAGTTAAGAGAATGTCAAAATTATTGAGTCATCAAATCAGATCATACGACCAAAGGTCTGAATCGAACGTAGTATAAAAAAAAGAGGCTGTCTCAAGACAACCTCTTTTTTTATAATTATGGATTTTCCTTCTTAGGCTCCGGAGCTTTCTTCTCCTCTACAACCGCATCCTTTTTTTTAACTTTTGATTTTTTCTCAGGCTTCTTATTTTGAAGCAACATCTTCTCCTGAATCTTGGCATTGGTATTTACCCAAATAGCTTTTGAAAAGCTCGTTAAAGACTCTTTGAACAGAGAAATGCGATTATCCACATATTGATCTACAGACATAGAAGATTTCACAGCCTGTGATTCATCCGCGTACTCATCCTTTAACAACTTCGGTTTTCTAAAAGGATTCTCAATAGCCAAAACGTTATCTACATACATATTCTTCCTGAAATAATCATCAAAGCTCATAATTTCAGCTGTATTATTTGGATTAACCTGCAATTTAAAACTTATCATCCATGGAAGAATATCTTCGTACTTAATCCAAAAACAAGGTTGCAATTGTCTAGAGACTGTTGTATCTGTAGGTGGATACAACGGAGCAATTGCAACTATCTGAGAATGTATTTCAGAAGACTCACTTTCAAAATAATATCTCTTACGCAACCTAAAGCCCATACATCGCGTTGATGCAGACACTAAGTCATCGTATGTATACTTAGCCGAAATCGCAGAATCAGTTGCCAAATATATCCGATTCCAAACAGAAGAGCCTTTAAGCATTTCTTTATCTCCCTCAATCATAGTAGGAATAATTTTATCTTGATCATCTGTCATGAAAGATCTGACATAATCAGAATTATCTAAAGCCAATCTCAAAATTACAAAACAAAGATTATAGTAAGGAGTCTGATTATAAGCAGATTCAATTATTCTATTCTCATTAATAATAGGCTTTTGAGGATACTTTAATACATCATTTCTCTCTAAACCAACATCTGAGGAAGTTGAACTAGTTGTTGAAAATTTAACATCACTTATTGTAAATCTCTCCCATGCAACTTTATCCGGATCAGGGAAAAGCCCTTTCAACGCATTTTGAGCATCATAAGGCATATTCATCAATGCGGAATCTGCACTTTGAACTATCCGTAACCTACCTTTATTTTGAGCATTAATTGTCAAAAAAAAGCAAAAACAAAGAAACAAGAATAAGATATTAGAAATTTTCATAAAAACTAGCATTTATGTGGTCTAAACTATTTAACAACAACAGTAACAACATCTTTTACCTCCTGGGGTCTTCCAGAAGGACCTACAACAATGAAATTTTTAAATGTAACAGGATAACCTGCAGTATAAATTGAATTTATAAAATTCTTTTGTTCTTCTGAAATTGATGCTCTATTTTTATCAGATGATTTCAACCTTCTAATTTCACCCCCAGCGGTAACATACAATAACTCAAAAGAAACAACTTTATACGGTATATCCAAATCTGCCAACTCTGCATTAAAACCATCCATCATGAGTAAATCTTTCTTTCTTATAGACTCTCCCATAAACTTGGATCCATTTTTAGCCACAAGGAATATTGATGGTTTTGGAGTCTCTCTAACTCTAAATCTGGCAGGAATAGGCTTAGAAGATGACCCTGTCTTTACATTTACAGTTATTACCACTTCTGAATTAATTGCAGAAGCAGAGGGTATTGCTACCCACTCATCACCCTTTCTAATTAATTGACCATTACTCATTGACGCAGTCAAAGCACTACTGGGGACACCCGGTACTGAAATACTTACAGGATTTGTCCAACCAGCATACAAGATATTCATTTTTGTAGCAGACACAGTAGCAGAAGGAGGAACAACACTATACTTATTCTCAAACTTAAATGTCGAAATAGAACCATCCCCACGCGTCAACTCAGCGTACCCTGAAAGAGTCTTATCACCAACAGAATTACAGACAAACTCATAAAGGCCATTTCTTGTATTTACGGGCTGTCCACCAATAAAGAACCTGGGCTGCTTAGTTGAATCAACGGCTGAAAGTATCAATCTGGCAGAATATTTATCCCCGACAAGAACATTCGTTGATGCCGGAATAGCATACGCCGATATAGAGTTAACCCTAAAATCGCCGACATCAATACTCTTAATCAAAGCAGATATAGCCTCACTCTCTGCATTTTTTAAGTCATTCTGCAATTTACTCAGAATTGTAAGTGCAGCAATTGCTGGCATACTTTCAAAGTTTTGAGTCTCCCAAGTGTTTCGACCAGTTGCTTTTGCTTTTTTTGTAGCTTCAGTCACCAAACTCTTAACGACAATGGATCTTTTAGTTGAATCCGGAATTTTTTTCTCCATCATTGCCCTATACTGAACGATCCACAACCTTAACTTCTTACCTGCTCCACTATTCAACATAACATTTGATGCAGCATCAAGATTATCCATACTTTTTATTGAATCGAGATTTGCGTCGTCACCGTCTGCAAATTTAGCAATCTTAATTTTCAAATCTTGAACATAATCGTATATCGAATCTGTTGATTTTTTTATATTCAATGCTTCGACTAACGCAGGTCCAGCTTTTGTCGGATTCTGCTTTGCGTAAAAATTTAATTCATCCATCAGACTTTTGTTCTGATCTATCTTAATTTGGGTTGTTGCCTTAATGCTGTCTTCTACGACGACAAAGCCGTTTAAAACGTCGGTAGAAACATTAAGAGCCAACATCGCCATCAGCACAAGATACATCAAATTGATCATCTTCTGACGAGGTGTTTGTTTTCCTCCTGACATAATATATATTTTTCAGTGAATTATACAAATCAACCCTTAACTGCATAATTTGCAGTCATGGCCTTAATCATTCTCTCATAAATGCTATTCAACGATGCTAATTGATCAGCCATTCTCTCAGTTTCAGCTTTGAATTTAGTCGCACTAGTGGCAGAACCTTCATACATACTGGCCATACGAGTCAACTCATTATGCAACTTCGACACAGACTCAATTTGCTGAGTAATAGCATTCATTTGTTCGTGATAAATAGCACTTAATCCACCGATATTATCTGTCAAAGAAATCATCTGTTTAGAATAGTTATCATAGCTGGTCTTCACAGCAGTAGCATTGCTCTTCATGTTACCATAAGCATCCGCAAGATTGTCTGATATTTCAGCCAGTTGACCTGTTGATTTTCCAAATTTCTCAATATTGGAGCTTACTCCAGCCATTTTAGAAACATAACTCTGAGTAATTTCAGTCATCTCAGCCATTTTAAACAACTGTGTTGCAGCCTGGTCTAACTTGTTAATGCTTTCTTCTAATTTTTTTGCACTGTTAGCCGACAATTCAGGAATTTGTGCACCTCCGCCACCACTACTTTTAACACCTTTTTCAGCCATAATCTTCAGGAAGTTATCCTCTTCTTTTTTTGTGGCAAGAACAGGAAATACCCGCTCCCACTCTACATCCTCGTGTTGAGTTTCAAAAGCAAAGATACAAAAGATAATTGCCTCTGTCATCATACCAATAAATAACATCTCTTTAGCTGCAGGCCAATGAAGAATCTTAAACAATGCGCCCAAAATAACCACAGCTGCACCAATACTATAAGCATAGTTCATAATTGTCCGCCCTTTTTTACTTGCTAAGAATTCACTCAGTGAAGCCCCCTTTGATTTTTTCCCTGTTTTCATAAGATAATAATTTGATATATTTGTTTAACTCTTTATATTTAACATTAAGGCAAAGCTGTTCTAACACAACGGAATCCAACATAAGGCAACTGCTCATTTTGGTATTTAACATCCCGAAGAGTTGTATTAATCTTCTCAAAAACATCTTTAAATGAGCCACCTCTTACAACTTTTTTAGAAAATTCATATGGATAATCGGGTGACCAATTGAAAGTAACAGTAGGATTCATTGTGGACATCAACTTATTACCACTTGGAAAATATGCAGTTTGAGTCCACTCTGACACATTACCCACTAACTCAAATAGTCCAAGTTCATTCGCAGGAAAGCTTCCGACAGGAGCAGTTATTAAATAACCATCATTCGTGAAATCTCCATCAATAGGTTTAAAGTTTGCAAAATAACAACCTTTCTTGTCTACAAGAGACTCTGCTTTCCACGGATATAATTTATTGACCTTACCATTACGACCTCCTCTGGCAGCATATTCCCACTCAGCTTCAGTAGGTAAACGGTATAAATCGCTGATGCCAGACTTGCCTTTTTTCTGAATTTTTGATTTCCAATGACAAAAAGCATTTGCCTGCTCCCAAGAGACTCCCACAACAGGATAATTACGATAGGACTTACCTGAGAAATACTGATTTAAATACATACTATTATACTCACCCCTAAATTCCAGGTTCCAGCAGGCAGTATCCGGATAAATATTAACAACATTAGTAATAAAGAAATTCCCCCTTGACTTAACCTGGCGTTTTACCTTAGTCCAAACAATATCCCACCGAGCTGGCATCTGAGAGCTATCACATACAACATACGATGAATCAATAGATTCCTCATATGTTTTAGGAATACGATTTCTAAAATAAGGGTCCTTTATTCGTTGTATCTTATCAAATTTCTCAAATTTGATTTGGTCGAGTGTATTATATGTATAATTTAAGGCGGAATTATTAATCACAGGTTTTCCATCCTGATCCTTATCGAAGAAAATCCTAAGAGATCCCTCTTGTTTCTTAAAATTGATTTTCTTTTTCCAATCGAGAGGCAAATCATTTTTATCTTCATTTTTATCTTCATTTTTATCCGACTTCTTTGATCCGATAAAATATGATAATTGACGTCTCATAACTGAGTCAGCCACCCAATTAACAAACTGGCTGTACAAATGGTTTGTTACCTCTGTTTCATCCATCCAGAATGATTCAATAGAGACTTTCATTGTATCGTTTGTAGTACCCCAAACGTTCTTACCTGTAGAGTCCACTGTCCCCATTAAAAAAGCACCTCTTTTAACAAGCACCATACCTGACGGAGAAGCTTCTTTAAATTTCGATTTCGAAATTGGCGACAAAACCTTTGCTGAGATGAGCAAAATGACTATCAATAGAATTGGCAAAACTTTTTTCATAAATTGTAATCCGCTTTATGTTTATTATTGATCTTTTTTCTTAAAATAATATGTTACACCGAACAAAAGGGTTCCAAATCCTTCGTAGGCTATACCTCCGATTTCTCCATCAAACCTTTCACCAACAACGCTTCCCCGAAGCTCGGCTGTAAAATTCATTCTATTATTAAAGGGTATTTCAGCATACAATCCTGCATTGAACATCGGATATGTACTTTCGCTAAAACCATTCGCTTTATGTTTTATTGTTTCATTACTTTTTTCAATTCCCAAACCACCAAATAACCAAAAACGGGGTGATTCCGGAGGAATAATATCACTAATAAGCCTACTTACATTTAACATACCATCAGCAGAAACTCCAACAGATGAAAAATCGATATCATAATATAAATTTGTATTCAGATGCTGTCCACCGGACAATTTCCCCCGAAAGGCAAAGTATTCATTGATCTGCTTATTCGCAGAAATAGAAAACGCAGGCTTTAAACGCTCAACAATTCCCTTTTCAGAATCATTTTCACCGCTAAAAACCTGACCACCTAAACCGACATTAAAAACCCATTTCTCAGTAAATCGATAATAATAATAGTTACGCTTTCTAAGGAAGTTGGGGTTATCATCCTTTGGCTCTTTGGCGTAAACTGTTATCGTGCACAATTGGATTAATATCGTAATAATAGCTAACAATCTACCTTTACTCACAACATATTTTTATTAATGTTAATCACACTGCACTAAAAATCAGCACAAACATACAATTATTTTTTTAAATACCAATTATAACAAGCAAAGAAACTATCACAAATAGCGTAAACTTTTCAATATTTTACGTTTCGAATTCTTTTTTAACCTAAAATCAAATTCATATTGCGCAAAAAGTTCGTGACTTCCCCGCGAAACGTTAAAAATTTTAGAGGTAGACAAATCATAAGCATACCCTGCAGAGATAGATGATTTATGTATTCCAACCAAAAATACAACTGCATCTTTGTACCTGTAAGAAATTCCACCCCAGATTTTTTGTTTGTATTCTCCGCGTAACGTTGCCTCGATCTGAGATGCTTTAAAATCAGACTTAATCAACATAGTAGGAAAAAGTGTCCAATCGGGATTTTCAAGATTTAGCTTTAAGCCACTTGTCAGATAAAACACTCTTCCAATATAAACAGAGCTGTTTTCATCAAAATCAATTGTTGGCTCTGTTAAGTGCGCCACTGATACTCCCGTAAAGAAATTATCCTTTGAAAACCAAACGCCTAAACCCAGGTCAAAAGCCATTGCCTGAACAGTTGAAGAAGGAATGGCATCATCGCCCGCCTCATATCCGGCAGAAGTAAAGTCTTTTATATTAACCTTAGTGCCATCAAAAGACTGATTAATAAAACCCAGCTGTGTTCCCACCGACAATCGACCTCCCCATAGATTGATTTTATAAGCATAATTTAGCGATAACGTAGAATTGCTAAACAAGCCGATATTATCACTCAACAAATTGAGGCCAATACCATGATCCTTTCCCCAGCGTGAAACAGGCATATCAGCCTGAGCAAAAAGAGTCTTTGGCGCTCCCGGCATACCCACCCACTGCTGGCGATTAATAAGCAAAGCTCTTCCTCCTCCGGATTCACCCGCATTTGCTGCATTATAATAGTTGGCACAAGCCCAGTATTGACTGAATTGAGCATCAAACTGAGCGTAAAGAACAGTCGCACCAAGCACTAAAAAAATAAGCGAAACAAATGCTTTTTTCATTCCATATTTTCAAAAAGTATCAACACTACTTATGATTAAGTAACTGCATTCTCATCAAAAAATTGTCTTCTGCCGGATAAAGCGAAAAAAAAAATTACTGATCTATTGTTTTGAAACGAAAATATCTGAATTAGAGGGGTAAGAAATGATGAAATTTCACATCGTTGTACCTTAATGCAAAAATTCCGTTCCGGGAAAACAAGAAACCTACCCTATTAATACTCTTCTTCGTTGAAAAAGAAATCTTCCTTACTCGGATAATCAGGCCAAATATCTTCAATACATTCAAAGATTTCACCTTCATCCTCCATCTCCTGAAGGTTCTCTATAACTTCGAGCGGTGCCCCGGAGCGCATAGCATAGTCAATTAACTCATCTTTCGAAGCAGGCCATGGAGCATCTTCCAGTTTGGATGCAAGTTCTAACGTCCAGTACATAGTCTAAAATAATGTTTTGTGTTATTAATTTTTGAAATTTTCCGCAAATATAGAAATTTTTTCATTGACAACCTTTATTCCAGAAAATTTCGTCATTATTTTCTTTCAAACAGAGCAAACGGGCATACACAAACAAGAAATCTGACAGGCGATTGACAAAAACGAGCACATTATCGGGCACATCAGCCTGATTGGCTAGCTCCACAATCCGTCGTTCGGCCCTGCGACAGACTGTCCTTGAAACATGAGCATAAGAGGCTGAAATTGCACCACCGGGTAAGACGAAATACTTCATTTTGGGCAATTGACAATCAAACTCATCAATTTTACGTTCAAGTAACTGAATATCCTCTGCATTTACCTTACAACCATAACGAAGAGCTGTCTCTTCATCTTCGGTAGCCAGAATTGAACCAACGGTAAAAAGTTTATTCTGAATAAAAAGCAACAACTCCTTTTCGCTCTGATCATTGATACAACAAATCAAAAGGCCCAGAAAAGAGTTTAACTCATCTATTGTACCGTAGCATTCCAGTCGCAAATTTGATTTTGATATACGAGCACCACCGACCAGAGAGGTGCTTCCTTTATCGCCTGAGCGTGTATATACACTACTTTTTTTTATTTCCATAATCTCTACATATAGTATTTGTAGTTTTTCTTTTTGAGTTTATTATTAATAGAAAAGAGGCCACAACTTATCAGATCGAAGGAGACCGTGACTTTTGGATTAATCTGAAACGATTTCCAGTTTTGAGTATCAGCACTTGACGAATAAATGCCATCGACGACAATCAAACAATCCTCATTTTGATAGAGTAAACACAACTCTACTGCCTTTTGTTTGAGAAAGGGTGATAAAGAACGATGAATAACGATCAATTGAAAATCGGTTTTTGATTTTAAAAGTTCTTCCAGATTAACTACAAATAAATCAAAATGAGACTCGACAAGCGTAAAATTGCGGTTTTCCTCACATAGCCGAAATGCTGTATCCATATTTTTCGGAACATAATCCACTAATGTACCACGAATCCTTTTGTCCGGAGCCATCAAAAAAAGCAAGTCCACACCTCCATCAGAGCCGATAGAAAGAATCTGTGATGGCTTTTTGAAATTTGACAAACGAAACAAAAAACGGTGATATTCCCTTCTGCGACTATCTCCCCGAAAACAGTACGCACACAACCTGTTTACGTGCGAATACACATCCTGATAGGCATAATAAAAATATTTTTCTCCGATGACATCGTTTATTAAGCTGAACGCATACGGAGAATGCACTCCAAATCCGCGCCGAAATCTCAGCCATCGATAAAACCTCATCCAATGAAAAAAAACAGGCCGAAACATAGCGTATTAAGTTCTGAAACTATTAACTAAAAAAGACGAGAAAAAGAAGTCTGTAAAAGAAAATCCCCTGCAATTGTTGAATTACAGGGGATAAACTTGTCTTGTACCCAGAGCCGGGATCGAACCGGCATGGAAGTGAATCCACTGGTGTTTGAGACCAGCGCGTCTACCAATTCCGCCATCTGGGCGATTTGACGGTGCAAAGGTAAGACTTTATTTTTAATTTCAAACAATTGGGAGAGATATTTTGCAAAAAATCACATAGCAGGAATTAAAACACGAAATATTGGTGTTATCTTTACCGACCGAAAACAATTTTAATCAAAATCATATTAAAATAATACGTATGGAGAATAATTTTTGTGTAATTATGGGAGGTGGAATCGGAAGTCGTTTCTGGCCATTCAGCCGCACCCATTTACCGAAACAATTTTTAGACTTTTTTGGAACGGGAAAATCGTTGCTTCAGATGACGTATGACAGATTTGCGACTGTACTTCCCAAAGAGAACATTCTGATTGTAACCAACGAGAGCTATGCCGGGCTTATCAAAGAACAGATACCCGGAATTCTCGACAGCCAGATATTGCTTGAGCCTCAAAGGAGAAATACTGCGCCCTGTATTGCGTGGGCATCGTATCACATTCGCAAACGTAATCCGAACGCGAATATCGTAGTAACACCGTCTGATCACCTGATTCTGAAAGAATCTGAATTTGCGGCAACAATCCGGGAAGGACTCGATTATGTGAAGAACAACAACTCATTGCTAACACTCGGCATTACACCGAACAGACCCGAAACAGGATATGGCTATATTCAGGTAGGGGAAGATGTAAGCGAAAACATCAAGCGCGTAAAGACTTTTACTGAAAAGCCCAATCTGGAACTGGCAAAGGTTTTTCTGGAAACGGGTGAATTCTTCTGGAATTCCGGAATTTTCCTTTGGAATGTAAACAGCATCATTGAACAGTTTGAGCGACAATTGCCTGATATTGCGGCAATCTTTGAAAAAGGAAATGAATCGTACAACACGAGCGGGGAACAGGCATTTATAGATGAGAATTTCCCGGCATGCCCCAACATCTCCATTGACTACGGAATCATGGAAAAGGCACCGCTGGTATCGGTTTTGTGTGCTGAATTCGGATGGTCGGATCTGGGAACCTGGGGATCTTTGTATGATATTTCGCCCAAAGATGAGCACCAGAATGTTACATTGAAGTGCAAATCGCTGACTTACGATTCTGAATCGAACTTCATCACCCTGCCACAGGGCAAACTGGCTGTAGTGCAGGGATTGAAAGATTATATTGTTGTAGAGTCGGACAATGTGCTGCTAATTTGCCAAAAAGAGGAAGAGCAAAGAATCAGACACTTTGTAACTGACGCAAAAGCAAAAATGGGCGAAGACTACGTATAAGCCCTCACCCATAAATAATATACCGGAACCCAATGATCAGGCTTAAACCTATTCGTTGGGTTCTTTTATTGAATTCCAGCCCTGAGCCTGAATAGCGATTTCGGCACCATCCCGGGTAATGAGAGCAGCGCCCATCGACAAGGGAGTGATGTGACCGATAATCCGGACACCCTCCAGAGACTCCACTGTTTGATGAAATTCGAGTGGGACAGTAAACAGAAGCTCATAATCCTCACCGCCATTCAGGGCAGCTGTTACCAGATTCATATTGAACTCTTCGGCCATGATAGCTGTCTGATAATCAATCGGAATACGCTCTTCGTAAATACGGCATCCCACACCACTTTGTTCGCAAATATGTAGCAACTCAGACGACAATCCATCCGAAATATCTATCATAGACGAAGGAAGAATGCTCTTTGAGGCCAATGACTGCACAATATCCCTGCGCGCTTCTGGTTTGAGTTGGCGTTCGAGAATATACTCTTTGCCCGAGAAATCGGGTGTAAACTCTTTTTCTCCTTTAAAGATCAACTTTTCGCGTTCGAGCAATTGCAGTCCCATATATGCTGCTCCTAAATCGCCGGTTACGCAAATGAGGTCATTCTCTTTCGCCCCGCTACGATAAACAACCCGGTTGTCATCAACTTCTCCGACACAGGTGACAGATATTGTAAGTCCGGTCATAGAAGCAGATGTATCTCCACCCACCAAATCGACCCCATAGGTTTGACAAGCCAGCTGCAAACCATCGTAAAAAGCCTCCAAATCCTCAACAGAGAAGCGTTTGGAAATCCCCAGCGAAACCGTAATCTGCTTTGGGTCTCCATTCATGGCATAAATATCCGAGAAATTGACTATGGCAGCTTTATAGCCCAGATGTTTCATCGGCGTATAAGTGAGGTCGAAGTGAATACCTTCGAGCAACAAGTCGGTGGTTAAGAGGACCTTCTTAGCCGGGAAATCAAGGACAGCGGCATCGTCTCCGATACCGGTGATTGTAGAGCTGTTTGTATTACTGACATTCCGGGTAAGATGCTTAATCAGAGCAAATTCGCCCAGCGAAGAAATTTCTGTTCGGGTTACATTCATTTTTTAATCCAGTTGTTTTAGTAATTCTTTCATAATAAGAGTCATGCGGGGCTGAGCAGCATTGGCCGCTTCGAGCACCTCTTCGTGCGATACCTCGACGGGATTGCCCTCGTACCACATATCTGTAATCACAGAGACAGCAAAGACCTCCATCTGACCATGACGGGCAACGATAACCTCGGGTACTGTTGACATACCTACCGCATCTCCCCCGATAACACGGAAATACCTGTATTCAGAAGGTGTTTCGAAAGTAGGCCCCTGAGTACCAACATAGACACCCTCCTTGACACGGATCTCATTCTCAGCGGCAATTTTTTTGGCCAAAGAGAGGAATTTTTGAGAATATGCATTGTGCATATCCGGGAAACGCACACCCAGTTGGCTATCATTTTTTCCTCTGAGAGGATGTTCGGGGAAGAGATTAATGTGGTCTCTGATCAACATGATGTCGCCTACCACGAAATCGGGATTCATACCACCGGCGGCATTCGAGACAAAAAGATTCTTCACACCCAGTGCTTTCATAACCCGGACGGGGAAAGTGACCTTTTTCATGTCGTATCCCTCGTAAAAGTGAAAACGCCCCTGCATGGCCATAATCTCTTTTCCACCGAGATAACCAAAAATCAGTTTTCCACTATGACCTTCGACTGTGGAGACCGGGAAATTGGGGATTGATTCGTAGGAAATTTCCACCTTATCTTCGATATGATTGACTAATTCGCCCAAGCCAGAGCCCAGAATAATAGCTGTTTGCGGCCTGAGAGAGACTACACTACGGATGTAGTCAGCGGTTTCGTTTATTGTTTTTAACATAGTCGTATATTTTTTGATTGAATTCGGCAGCCCTGTTATCGAGAAAATCAACCTGAATAGGCAGATAAAAGAGATTATCTTTGAGAAAATCTGTCACAAACGGCAATTGCTGTAAGCGGACGGCATCTTTCTCGGTGACCAGAATAATCTTCTTTTTGGCAGCTATTTGAGAAAAAACTTTCTCGATATGTTCGATATCTTTTTGCACAAAGTTGTGATGATCGGGGAAATTTATCTCTTCCAACGCAACAGCAAACTGAGAGAGATCCTGTTTCAGTTTTCGTGTGGAAGCAATACCGGTAACCAGCAAAACAGCCTCATTCTCTTTATCCAGATCCGGAAGAGGACGGCCCGATGCCGATTTATCGAAAACCGGAAAAATCTCGCCATACTGAATTGTAGAGAAATAGAGTTGTTGGTGTGGCCTGAGAGTCAGATATTTTGACACAATACGAATATCTATCGGCTTTGTTTCTGTCGGACACTTGGTCACAATCATTATATTGGCCCGCTCCTTTGATGAAAGAGGCTCGCGCAAACGACCCGCCGGCAACAATTGATCCTCGTAAATTTTGCGGGTATAATCCATCAAAAGAATAGAGAGACCCGGTTTTACATACCGATGTTGAAAGGCGTCATCGAGAATAATTACATCGATAAGCGGATTGATCTGGAGCAACCGGTGAATGCCACGGCGGCGTTTTTCGTCAACCGCCACAGTGATATGCGGAAATTTATTTTTGATCTGGAAGGGTTCATCCCCTATTTCGCGGACGCCAGACGACTCATCAGCCAGAAGAAATCCCCTTGTTTTTCGTTTGTAGCCACGACTCAGCACCGCCACATTGAATTTTTTGTGCAGGATAGAGACCAGATACTCGGTGTGCGGAGTTTTTCCGGTACCCCCCACAGTAAGATTTCCGACACAAATAATGGGCACATCAAACGATTCGGAACGGAGCACTCCCCAGTCGAAGAGTCTGTTTCTGAATCCGACAACAGAGCCGAACAGATACGATAACGGCAATAGCGATTTGGTAATTTTTGGTAATTCTTCGTGCATCACAACGATTGGGTAAGTTAGTCAATTTTAATCAGATAAGGCATACGCGCCTGTACCGGATATTGTTTTTGCACCGATTGCAGAAAACGGTAATGTTTGTAGTTCTCTCCCAGATAGATTTTGGCCAATGAAGCCGAAACTTCGCTGTTCATATCGGCAAAGAGCTCTTCGAGGAACGGTTTCTTGCGCGGATAATTCTCAATCCTGTAATCGGAAAGTTTTGCTTTAGAGGCAGCCAGAGTTTTGGCTGTTTCGAGGCCACCCAGTTTATCGACAAGCCCCAGTTTGAGAGCCATTTCGCCGGTCCAGACACGCCCCTGAGCCACAGCCTCGATTTTTTCAACCCCAACCCTGCGGCCTGCCGCACAGCGAGAGGTAAAGAGAGTATATCCCCTTTCGATATAACGCTGAAACAGCGCCTTCTCGTCGGAACGCATGGGTCGGTTGACACTTGGCGTAGTGGCAAATTTATTGGTAGCCACCTCATCAAAGGTAAGCCCCAGTTTGTCTGTCAGTTTCTGTACATTAGGAAACATGCCAAAAATACCGATAGAGCCGGTAAGTGTAGTAGGCTGAGCCACAATTGCAGAAGCCGGGCATGCGATATAATATCCGCCCGAAGCAGCATAATCGCCCATCGAGATAACGACAGGTTTTGTTTTCACGATCTCGTTGACCAGATGCCAGATCTGCTCTGAGCCAAAGGCACTTCCACCCGGCGAATTGACCCGAAGCACCACGGCCTTCACCGCAGAATCTCCTTTGATTTTTTTCAGCTCTTTGACCAGTTCTGTGCTGTTTATACCATCTTCGGTAGGGTCATCAATGGCACCGGCAGCATATACCACGGCCACCACATTATCCGATTGATTGACATCTGCTTCGGTTGAGTTCATCTGTTTTACATCTACCAGACCATCTTTCTCCTCACTTTCATCGGATTTGGCAGCAACTTTTACAAAGTCCCACAAATCTGACCGGTAAATAAGTTTATCCACCAATTTATATTTGAGCAACTGTTCAGCCGGCTGAAACAACAAACCTCTGTCGGCATAAGCATTCAGCGTATCGGGCAGAATATGACGCGAAGCCGACATCTCTTTGACCACATGTTTCCAGATACCGTTGATGTATTCTGTCACCTGTGCCCGGTTTGCATCGCTCATTTTATCATTTATAAAAGGCTCGACAGCAGATTTGTAAGTCCCCACTTTGAAAATCTGCATTTCGATTCCCAGTTTTTCGAGGGCATTTTTGAAAAACATAGGTTCGCCACCCAAACCCTTGATATCAATGGCACCGATAGGATTTATCAGCACCGAATCGGCCACACTGGCCAGAAAATACTCTTTCTGAGAATAGAGATCGCCATAAGCCAAAACGAATTTGCCCGATTTTTTGAATTCCAGCAAACGCGTACGAATCTCTTCGTAGGTAGCCATACCGCCTTCGGATATCTTCATTTCGAGCAGAATCCCACGAATGTTTTCGTTTGATTCGGCCTTATCAATAGCCGACAGGATATCATCAAGACCGACTCCCTCGGTTTTTATATCCGACATCAGACCCGCCAACGGATTCTCTTTCGACCGTTCTGTTATTTCGCCCTCCAATGTAATTTGTAATACCGAGTTTGGTTTTACCGGATAAACAGGCTCCTCCATTTGGGCGACAGCCACTACAATAACTGAAATAAGAATTGCAGTCGTTACAAATCCGGCAATAATAAATCCGAAAGCACCTGCAAACGCGAATTTAAAAAACTGTTTCATCTCAAAATGCTTGTTTAATATTTATGTATAAAAAACAGAGCTTAAAGCAGCTCTATCCTATCTGTTAGTTTATTGATAATAACGCGATTGAGAACCAGTCGCTTGTGTAACTCCAGCACAACCGGATGTTTGTCGTACTCCGAGCGCACGGCACAAAAATCAGATTCGGCCACCTGAAGATCGCCATCCACACCGGCAGTCACCCAAAACTCAGGAGAAAACTCCCGTTTGGCATCTGTCAAAAGCGCATTGAAATAGTCGTCGGACGATTTTGCAAAAACGCCTAAAAGCGAAACAATATCATTTGAGCTCCAGACATCTACTTTTTTTCCAACAAAATTCTCTATCTGATTGATTGCCCAGTTCCACTCAGCTCCGTCATAATCGTTGTGCAATGCAGCCATTGCCCCGCCCACAGAAGAGAGAGATGCACATTTGCCTGACTCGATATCGTCCAGCAAAATTCCGGCCGATGTTTGCTCCACCAAAAGACCAGCCCAATCAATCCAGGAACCGGTTCCCTTTTCAGATTTAGCCCGCAAAATCTCTTTAACGCGTCGCAGAGAATCAAAATCCTCCTTCGACAACCGATTCAGAAACAGTTCTCCCAAATAGAAAAACATAGCACACTGATAAAAACCGATGCCCTTTTGCAAAGCATTAACAGGGATAGTAACACCCTTGAATCGATACCCGTCGGCTGGTATCGCTTGCTTTTGTTTGATTTCGGACAACATATGAATTGCATCCACAATTTTCTGTACCGAATAGGGCGAAAAAAGATTCATACGAACAAAATCGAGTCGGTTACCAGCAGGCAACAGATCCCTTGCAACCCACTTCCGGGCATCGCGATAAAGCCCTATGTTAAAGATATTGGCACCGGGAAGCAGCAAAGAGTCCGTCCCTTTATTTACCAAATATGAAAAAGGAAATTCAGAAGTATCAGCATGCGAAAGATGCCTGCCCGAAATAAGCGTAAAAGCCCCCACGCGGGCCGGCCACAGCAAATATGAGTCGCTTGCCAGCTTACACCCACGCTCCAGAAAACCATGGTGCAGCGGCCCCAGGCGATAGAGGTGATTGCTCTGATTGGAGCCACTTCCGGCATTCAGAAACGAGAAATATCCGGCAATGAGCAACGTTGGTTTGTGGTGAGTAATGGTAAAAGGCGCGGCAAAAACAGCACAAGCCTCTCCGTGCTCTCCCTGCGAATAGCTGAAAAAGAGCGAATCGGTAGCCGAAAACTGTTTGGCCAAATGGACACCCTGCCCCACAAAAACCCGGTCCAACACTACACCCGACTCCACTTTTGCCCCCGGAGAGATGATAAATCCCGAGGCCTGAACCCCTGCTCCCACCACTGTGGGCAGCTGACTGGTGCTATTAATTGTCCCGTTTTCGAGATGCAAAACATCCTGAACAATTGCTCCTTCGCCAATGCAAACCTCACAGATTGAACCGCAATTCCACAACTGCGAATGGCTACCAACAAAACCACGATTGGACGTAACCGACTTTGCATAATCCGAAATCAGACTTTCGAGACGCGAAATAAGTGCAGGGCGATGCCTGTACATAGCCATACAGTAAGCCAATGCCGAAGAGAGCTGATTATATATTAAAACAGAGCGGCCACCCGTTTCACTCAATACATTGACAGACAAACCATTGCCAAATGAAGATTGTTGATTTACCACCAACTGCGCCACTTTTCGGATTAGAACTTCTTTTCCGATATCATAATTGGCAATATAAGCCTCTTCGATAAGAGTATCGTCACCCACAGAGACATTGTGCAGCGTCGAATTGTAAATGCCGGCAAGCCGGATTACACCACCGGACAGACCTATCTCTTTCCCGAACCTGCCCAACTCAATTTTGCCGGAAAAGTGAACCTGAGAGATTCTTTCCGTAGTGAAATGGCTTCGCACCCGAATATCAGCCCAGTCGGCAGCAGTACAACCCTGCACACGAAGCTGTGCAATTTCGGCAGAAGATAGAGGGCGCAGAAGTGTCATCCGGAATCGTATAAAGTTAGAAATTATAACTCGTCGGAGTCGTATTTTTGAAACAGAAAATCGTTGTAAGGATAACGTTCGATATGAATGGCTTTCACCCGCTCATACATCAGCGATTTCAACTCCTCTATATTCAGTTTTTCGCGGGCTGAGATGAAAATACAGTTGTCGTGCAGATTAGCCATCCAGCTTTTCTGAAGCTCTTCGAGAGAGATATTTTCCCGCGTCATGGGCGACAAGTCATCCTCCTCTTTTTTCACATACGAGAAAGCATCAATTTTATTAAAGACCACAATCATCGGTTTATCGGCAGCGCCGCATACCTCGTGCAGGGTCTGGTTCACCACAGCAATCTGCTCTTCGAAAGCGGGGTGCGAAATATCGACAATATGCAACAGCAAATCGGCTTCGCGCACCTCATCGAGGGTCGATTTGAAAGACTCGACCAAATGAGTGGGCAGTTTGCGGATAAAACCCACCGTATCGGTGAGCAAAAAGGGAAGATTATCCACAATCACCTTACGTACAGTGGTATCGAGTGTAGCAAAGAGCTTGTTCTCGGCAAACACATCCGACTTACTCAGCAGGTTCATCAGGGTAGATTTACCCACATTGGTATAGCCCACCAGCGCTACACGCACCATTTTCCCTCTGTTTTTCCGTTGGGTAGACTTCTGCTTATCAATGGCTTTGAGTTCATCCTTTAGTTTTGCTATTTTATCGAGGATGATACGGCGGTCGGTCTCAATCTGGGTTTCACCCGGGCCACGCATACCGATCCCCCCGCGTTGTCTTTCGAGGTGAGTCCAGAGACGGGTAAGACGGGGCAGCAAATATTTGTATTGAGCCAGTTCGACCTGCGTTTTGGCATTGGCCGACTGCGCTCTTTTGGCAAAAATATCGAGAATAAGGCTGGTTCTGTCGAGGATTTTCACCTGCAATTCGGCCTCTATGTTTTTGAGCTGCTTGGGAGAAAGATCGTCGTCGAAGATAACCATTCCGACTTCATTTTCCTCAATATACGCCTTGATTTCCTGCAACTTACCCGTCCCGACAAACGTAGTCGAGTTGGGGTAATCGAGTCTTTGGGTAAATTTCTTTATGGGTTGAGCACCAGCCGTTTCGGCCAGAAATTCGAGTTCGTCGAGGTACTCATTTGCTTTCAGTTCGTTCTGTTGCTGGGTAATCAAACCGACCAGAACTGTTTTTTCCGTTTGGGAATTTGTTATGATTAAATCTCTCATTTACAGTTTATAAAGTAAAATAGCGATTGTACTTTTGCCTGATCAGAAACGAAACAGACTGACAGCACAACCGGATGTTTGCAGTGTTGATAATTTTCAGGATACAAATATAGTAAAAAGGGTTGAATTGTAAGTAATAAAGTGCTCTTATCTGCTAAATTGGAGGAGTCTCAAAACGGCTCAATTCAAAAAAATGTTATTTCACAAATAAAAAAATAGTTATATCTTTGAATCCCAAAATAAACAGAACAAGAGATACACCATTAAATCAATTCATTATGAGCTCATTAGCCCAAACCAAAGCGAGACTTATTTTACTCAATTTCCTGCAATTTTTTGTTTGGGGAGCATGGCTGATATCCATTGGCGGCTACTTAGGCGGTACGTTGAAATTCAGCGGAGTGCAGATTGGCAGTATCTTTTCGACGCTGGGCATTGCCTCGTTGTTTATGCCCGCCCTGATTGGATATGCGGCAGACAGATGGGTAAATGCAGAGCGATTGCTCGGACTTTGCCACCTGACCAGCGCCGGTCTGCTGTTTTATGCCTCAACGGTGACAGACCCCACGCTCTTCTTTTGGGTTATGCTGCTCAACTCGATGTTTTATATGCCCACAATCGCGCTCAACAACAGCGTATCGTATCACATTCTGGTAAAAAACGGATTTGATGTGGTGAAGGATTTCCCGCCTATCCGGGTATGGGGCACTATCGGATTTATTGCCGCTATGTGGATTGTGGATCTGGCGGGTTGGAAATCGAGCAATATGCAGTTGATTTTCAGTGCTTCGTTTGCCATTGTATTGGCTTTGTATGCCTTTACAATGCCTGCCTGCAAACCGGGTTTAAGCAAAAAGAAGAATGGCATTCTCTCGACGCTGGGGCTGGATGCCTTCGTACTTTTCAAACAGCCCAAAATGATGGTTTTCTTCTTTTTCGCCATGTTTCTGGGGGCAGCTCTTCAAATCACCAATGCATTCGGAGGATCTTATCTCGATAGCTTCAACGTCACTCATCCCGACTCATTCGGGGTGCAGCATCCGATATTATTACTTTCGGTTTCGCAGATTTCCGAAACCCTGTTTATACTGACCATACCCTTTTTCCTCCATAAATTTGGAATAAAAAAGGTAATGATAATCAGCATGTTTGCCTGGGTACTCCGGTTTGGACTGTTCGCCATTGGCGATCCGGGAAGTGGCCTGCCACTGTTGCTGCTGTCAATGGTTGTTTATGGTATGGCTTTCGATTTCTTCAATATTTCCGGATCTCTTTTTGTAGAAAAAGAGGCACCGCAGGGAATGAGAGCCGGGGCGCAGGGACTGTTTATGATAATGACCAACGGCATAGGCGCCACATTTGGCGGTTATTGCAGCGGGTTGGTCGTCGACTTTTTCACAAAAACAAATCCGGCAACCAACGAATTGATTTCGCGCGACTGGACCAGCATCTGGTTTGCATTTGCCGGATATGCCCTATTGCTGGCAGTTGTATTTCCGTTTGCATTTAAATACGAACACAACACAAAAGCCGAATAATAAATGATGTGCCGCTATTCTGTGGAAATGCGGTTTAGTTTCGGACCGACAAGATACGGTGTTCAATAAATTTGGTAAGAATATCAATTGCGATGTGGTTATTGCCACCCTGCGGGATAATAAGATCCGAAAAACGCTTGGTAGGCTCAATAAACTGGTTGTGCATGGGCTTCACAGTCCCTTCGTAGCGCTCAATTACCTTATTGACTGAGCGTCCTCTCTCGATAATATCCCGATTAATCACGCGAATAAGCCTGTCGTCGGCATCGGCATCGACAAAAATCTTGAGATCCATCAGTTTGCGCAACTCGGGATGCGTGAGAATAAGAATTCCTTCAACAATGATGACACGGCAGGGATTGACCGGAATTGTCTCTTTAGCACGTGTGCAGGTGAGGTACGAGTAGGTAGGTTGTTCTATAATCTTACCCTTTTTCAGATCGCGAATGTGACGTACCAGCAAATCAAATTCGATGGAATCGGGGTGGTCGAAATTCATTTCCAAACGCTCTTCGAGAGGAATATGACTGTTGTCTTTGTAATAAGAATCCTGCGGTAGGATGGCTACCTCTCCTTCGGGGATACTTTCTACAATTTTGCGTACAACGGTAGTTTTTCCCGATCCTGTTCCACCTGCAATTCCGATGATAAGCATACTATTTCTGTTTGTTGAAGGGTTATCACTTTTTTTTGAAAATACAGGGCAAATATAATCAAAAAAAGAGTCAAACGCCAATGAGTCACAGAAATATTATCTATTTTGGGTAGGAATCCAACACGCCTAAAATCAGCTGAATATTCTCTGTAAATGAGTTGGTTGAGATGGTCGCGCCCGAAATGGCATCAATATTTTTCCCCACCCGAAGTTGTTGTTTGCTGCTTACCCCCACAAACTGACGCAGCCAGTATTTGGCAGTCACCTCTTCGCCATGCGTTGCCTGATAGTTGTAGATAACCACCCGGGTAATCTTTCTCTGTAGCGAAATCAACGCAAAATAATCCATATACTCCGAATCGCCATCCCGACCACCACCAACAATGGAACAACCACCTGAACGACAGGTTTTCACACGACCTACAAAGATAAAACCAGCCTCTTCCACTCCGCGCACTATCCGATAGAACCGGCCCTGCAAAGCAGGATTCCAATCGCTAAACTGAGCGACCGGAATCTCTTCACTCGCACATCCGGGGAAATCAGATTTCATCACCTTCACCAACGCCTTCGGCGCAAGGTCTATAAGACCCTGCGCACCCGGCATCGCGTGCAAACAAACCAGAAAACTAAACAAAACTATTGTGACTATTCTTTTCATTATCTATCTCTTATACATTAAAACATCACACCAATACCTGCATTGATTGTTTTGCTATACGATTTATCGGCCTCCGATTTTTGCCATTGAAAATCGGCTTTGAGCACCGCATTTTTATTCAGTTTAAAATCGATACCTGTTGTAATTGCATATTTCTGATAAGCCTGATTGCGCACGACAGAGCTTCCGGTAGTGAAGTGTGTATCGTAACTTTCCCATCTTACAAACGGAATCAACTCTTTTGAACCGGCCTCGAAATGCGACAAAACATTGTATCCGGCTTCGAGGTAATATCCCATCATACTGCTGCCCAAATCGTTGTTTTTTGAGCCGGTGCGTGTGAAGCGGTTGTAGTTGTCGCTGTTTGATATTGCGGTATAATAAAGTTGCCCTTTGAGCTCCAGCGCTTTTATCCGATAGACAGCGTCGAGCCCCAGCATTGTGATACCGACTACCGATGAATCGGCCTGAGCTACAGCGGTTTGATTTTCCTCATCCAGGTTGTTGTATCGGGTACTCTGCGATTTTCCGGCATAGATAGCCGCCCCGATTTGCAGATTCTTCACCCCGAAATATTCTGCTTTAGCCGAAAAATTGGGAGAGCTGATGTAACTGTTTGCCCCCTTCTGACGGCCACCTCTGAATCCGGACGCGCCGCTAAAAACACCTTTGCCGTTGTATCCGTTGAAACCATTTACCAGATATGCCTGATATTTGAGTGATGCCGACGATATAAGTCCGGTGAATCCCACTCCAATCTCCCGCCAGGTAGTGGGCGAAATGACATTATCTATAAACGGACGCTTCACACCTCTGAAGGCAAGCGGTTCATGGTACTCATTGATACGTCCCATAGGGATAAGCAGCAACCCGCCCCGGAACTGAAATGCCGGATTGAACTTGTATTGCAAAAAGGCCTGTTCTACATATAGCTCAGAGACATGTTCGTACTCAATCTCAGTAATAAACTGTGTACGTGAATCAAATTTATACCCAAACAACAGCACCATGCGTGTGACATCCATTGTGCCGTTTTTGCGTACAGCGGCTCCGGTTGGCTGACTGTAGTCGATGTGTCCATAACCACCAATGGTCAGACTTTTATCCGATTGTAAAATAAGATCGGCACTGTTTTGAGCTTGAGTAGCAAGAGCAGACAAAACAATCAGGGCAAATGTAAAAATGTTTCTTTTCATACGTTTCTGTTTTTGTAATTTTAATTGCAACAATTTGATAGTGCAAAATTACCGCCGCCACAAAAAGCATACAATCCCATAATCCGATGATTTTTGTACTCCCCAATCACTACTAATAGCTACAACACAACTGCCGGGGTTAAATTTTTACCCGGCATTTTCCCAAAAAAACCTAAATATACCCTATTATTTAAACTGAAATCAATCAATTCAGTCAAAATCTGCGTTGTATTGAAGCTCTATACTATAGAAGCTAACAATCAGCAAAAAATCTTACAGATAACTAACCGATATAAAATGAAAAAGAACTCTTTCGTCCTGTTTATTCTCCTTATTCTGGCAGTGCTGCCATCCGTTGCCGGAAATCTCACCGGAAAACTAATCAACAACAAATCCAAAGCACCCGTAGAGTTTGCCACAGTGGCACTGTTTAAAGTCGGCGGAAAGGCTCCCGTAAAGGGAATGAACACCACTGCTACCGGTGCATTCGAGTTCAAAAATATTCCTTTGGGCAAATACATCCTCAAAGCCACTTACGTCGGCTACTCACCTTTTGAGCTGCCTATTGCGCTCGACGAAAAACGCCCCGACATCAACCTCGGTGCCATTTCTCTGACGGAGGTAACCAAAACGCTTAACGAAGTAAAGGTGACCGGCCAGAAGTCGCAAATGCGTTTCGAGCTCGACCGCAAGGTGTTCAATGTTGACCAAAATATTGCCGCTGCCGGTGCTTCGGCTTCCGAAGTACTCAAAAACATTCCCTCGGTAGAGGTAGATGTACAGGGTAATGTTTCGCTGCGCAACAATTCCAATGTTATCATCTGGATAAACGGCCGCCCATCGGGCCTCAACGAAGACAACCGCGCTCAGGTACTCGAGCAGATGCCCGCCGAAACCATCGAACGCATCGAAGTTATCACCAATCCTTCGGCCAAATTCAGCCCCGACGGCTCAGCCGGTATCATCAACATTGTACTCAAAAAAGACCGCAAAGCCGGATACTACGGTAGCGTGACTGGCGGTGCCGACACTTTCGAAGGATACAACGGCGCCTTCAATATCAACTACAACGACAAGAAATGGGATCTGTTTGCCAACTTCGGATACCGTCGCAACATCATGAAAATGACCGGTAATGCCGACCGGAACTCGTGGGACAGCGACTACTCCAGCCTCTATCACCTCATCACCAACACCGATTCCGACAACAAAATGGGAGGTTTCTTCTCCCGCTTCGGTGCCACATACCATGCGACAGAAAAAGACCACATCGGAATCAACCTCATGGCCAACCGCTTCAACCGCGGCTCTGTGAGCGATGTTACATACAGTCGCTGGACCAACAACATTTCCCAACCCAGCTACACCCGTAGTGCAGACAACGATGGCTCATTCAAAATGAATAACATTACACTCGACTACACGCACGAATTTGCCAAAAAAGGACACGAAATAAAAACCGCTGTCGAGTTCAACCGCATGAATATCGACAACGATAACACTGCCACTCAACCCAACTTTGCCCAAAATATGGTTCTTACCGCCAACCGCAAAGAAATCGAAGTCTCCGTCGATTACACTCTGCCACTCACCGAAAACTCAAAATTCGAAGCCGGATTCAAAGGCGAATACGACGATAAAAAAAGCACTACCGAAGCAAACAAAGGCACAAACATGATTAGCCTGTCGCAACAAATAGAGCTCAACAACAAATTCAACAGCAACGAAAACCGCAGCTCTGTTTACCTCACCTACTCTGGCAAGGTAAAACAACTCACATATCAGGCAGGCTTGCGTGGCGAATACAACACCATGACCAATACCTCTTATAACTACCAGTCAAACGGCACAGAAATAGCCACTCCCTTCGACAAAGAGTACCCCGGCCTCTACCCCAGCCTTTTCCTCAACTACTCATTGCCCAAAGGCAACGAGTTGCAACTCAACTATACCCGTCGCGTCAACCGTCCGCATGGCCGCGCTATGAATCCCTACCGCGATGTCTCCGACTCGCTCAACATCAGCTTCGGTAATCCGCAGCTACAACCCGAATATTCCAACTCACTCGAGCTCAACTACATCAAAACCTGGGATGCCCATTCGCTCTCCACATCTGTTTATTACCGCACATCATCGGACGTGATGCAACAGGTGAGCTACGTCGATGGCAAAACCAAATATTCCACCACATTCAACATCACCAACACACGCGCTTCGGGCGTCGAACTTATCCTCAAAGACAAGTTCTTCCGCTTCATCGACCTCACATCCACCCTCAACCTGTACTACTCGAAGCTAGATCCGTTCAGCTTCAGCCGTAGCATGATGGACGCCACATACTCCGGATCCACCGACTATGTAACCAACTACCCCGGCAACGAAAGTTACTCGTGGACAGCACGTTCCATCGCCAACGTCGTGCTGCCCGCAGCCTGGATGCTGCAAGTCACAGGCGGATACCAATCCAACCGCAAAATAGCTCAGGGCGAAATGCTCTCCAGCTGGAGTGTCGATGCCGGCATACGCAAAATGCTCTTCAACCGCAAGCTCAGCATCAACCTCATGGCGCGCGACCTCTTCAACAGCCGCGACAGCCGCATCCGTTCCTACGGAAACCTCTACACCGACTACACCCGCAGCATCATGGGCGGCCGCATGTTTGGTTTCTCACTCACCTACAACTTCGGCAACAGCCAGTCGCAGAAGAAAAAAACCGACACCAAACGCACCAACGGCGAGCAGCAGGATATGATGAACGGCGGCGGCGAATTCTAAAAAACTTAACAGCAAACATCAATACAATCAATTCAGAGGATGTCTCTCAGCAACGGGGCATCCTCTTTTTTTCAATCTAAAACAAATATTTGGGCGAGCCCCCAAGGGGCCGGGCTATCCGCTCATGTAGAGACGAGGCATGCCTCGTCTCTACTCGCCGGCTCTCCTTTCAGCTCATTATCAACCCTTTGCAGCCGGCTGTGGGCTATCCGCTACTATCCCTCTCGCTTCGCCACACCACCCTTATTCGCTTCGACGACCCGCCCCAAACAGCCACATACACCGCTTTTCATCTGCATAAGTTGTTAAAGTAAACCAAAAACAATATCTTTGCGATTCAAATACAAATCATTATGGCCCTGAAAATAGTACCCGTTACCGACAAAAAAAGTCTCAAACAGTTCGTTAAATTCCGTATCGACCTCTACAAAGATTCCCCCTACGCCATTCCACCACTCTACATGGATGAAATGGGCACACTCGACCCCGCCAAAAATCCGGCATTCGAGTTTTGCGAAGCTCAATGCTTTCTGGCATACAGAGACGACAAACCCGTCGGTCGCATCTGTGCTATGATCAACCACAAAGCCAACGAAATCTGGAAAACCCAATCCGGTCGTTTCGGCTTTATCGACTTCATCGACGACAAAGAGGTTTCGGCCGCCCTGCTCAAAACCGCCGAAGAGTGGGTCAAAAGCAAAGGACTGAAAGCCATACACGGCCCGCTGGGCTTCACCGATATGGATCAGGAGGGCACACTTATCGAAGGATACGACCAATTGGGCACCATGGCCACCATCTACAACTATCCCTACTACCCGCAACACATCGAGCAACTCGGCTACAGAAAAGATGTCGATTGGGTAGAATACAAAATCTACATCCCCGACGCAATTCCCGAAAAGCACAAACGCATCTCGGAAATCGTCATGAAAAAATACAACCTGCGCATTGTCAAATACACCAGTTCCAAAAAACTGATCAAAGACGGATACGGACAAAAACTGTTCGAACTCGTCAACACATCCTATGCGCATCTCTACGGTTTTACGCCCCTCACCCAGAAGCAGATAGACTACTACATCGGCATGTACCTCTCTATGCTCAAGCTCGAATTCCTGACCCTCATCGTCGATGAGAAAGGCGACCTGGCCGGAATGGGTGTAGCCATGCCCTCTCTTTCCAAAGCATTGCAGAAGGCACAGGGCAGCCTCTTCCCATTCGGCTTTATCCACCTCATTAAGGCACTGAAAATGAAGAATCCCGTTGTCGATTTGCTGCTCATCGCCGTGCGCCCCGAGTATATGGGCAAAGGCGTAAACGCGCTCATGTTCTACGACCTCATTCCCCACTTCCAGAAAGCCGGCATCGAATATGCCGAAAGCAATCCCGAACTGGTGGAAAACGAAAAGGTACAATCACAATGGGAATACTTCAAAAACGTGAACCACAAACGCCGCAGAGCGTTTATAAAGGAGTTGTAGATTTTTAGTAGACAAGTAAACTAGTAGACGGGGATGTTCGTAGACAGAGAGACAGGTTAAAAAGGCACTTTATCTCTGTCAACGACATAAAGAGCAAAATCAATTAATATTGGATTAATCGACATAAAATGAATGACCCGTCTACTTGTTTACCCGTTTACTTGTCTACTCGTTAACTAAAAAACTATGAAAAAACTAATCCTCACCATCGCCCTGCTCTGTGCCACCGCAGCACAGGCGCAACTAAAATTCGGCGTAAAAGCCGGCATGAATCTCTCATCGAATAGTGTAGATGATGCCATTGTAGGCACCACGGTACTTCAAACCGAGAGTTACAACGGTTTTATGGTGGGGCCGACGCTCGAAATCATGCTTCCGTTTATCGGAATGGGTGTAGAGGCATCTGCTCTCTATTCTCAGAAAGGCATTGCCTTTGAGAACTTTGGCAAAGCAACGGTATCCTACATCGATATTCCGCTCAATCTGAAATACAAAATCGGAATCCCCAAACTGGCAGGCATCTACGCCGTAGCAGGGCCGTACCTCAGCTACAGCTTCCCTGGTGCAATAAGCGGAAGCGCCATACAAAGCATCGACACCAAAACATTCGACCTGGGTGCCAATTTCGGCCTGGGCGTTGAGCTACTCAGCAAAGTGCAGGTTGGAGCCAATTACAGCTTCGGATTCGGCAAGAATAAGGTGAACATTGCCGGACAGGCACTCAACTACAAAAACGGGGTACTGGCACTCACCGCTGCCTGGTTTTTCTGATATTCAGGCAAGAAACAGGCCTGATGACCGCCGTAGTGGTCTGCATGTAACATAAGAAAAAGTAGTATGAACAAGCCATTCCAGATCGTCGAAATCAATCAGCATCTGATAGACAGAATCCACTCATCTTCAGAAAATCTGCATCAGCACGATTACGAAGAGATGATTATTCTGACCGAAGGTGAAGCAGACCACGTCATTGATTTGGATAGCGAGCACATTGTCGCGCCCATTTTTTGCTATGTATCCAAAGGCAAGGGACATCAGTTTCTGCCCAACAGCAACGCGCGCGGATGGATAATACTTTATTCCAATGAGCTGGTGCCCGATAGCCGGTTTCATTTCTATGCCAATTTTTCGGATAGAGTCAACTATTCGCTCGAATCGTTTGTCTGTATGAGTCCGATAAGCAATCTGTGCGACATGATGGCTTACGAATACAACAAGCCAAGGCCTCAATACAGCGTCATCAAGCATCTGCTGGCAGCTCTGTTTGCCAAGATTGAGGCCGAGAGCGACCAGGAGCCCGGCACAGGCAACGACGCTACCGGTACGCAACTGATTGCTTTTCACAATTTTCTGAAGATTCTGGAGGAGAACTACAAAAGACCACTGGGCGTGCAATCGTATGCCGATAAACTCAACACATCTGCCCGCAACCTGAATCTGATTTGCCAAACCGCCTTTCGCAAAAGCGTCTCCGAGATTATTGAAGCCCGCAAACTGATTGAAGCCAAAAGACTGCTCATCCATTCCGGCATGACAGTTTCCGAAATAGGATTTGAACTGGGTTACAACGAGAAATCGTACTTTACCCGTATTTTCACAAAAAAAACCGGCCTTACCCCCTCTGCTTATCGCACTCAAATGAAGCAGGTTGTGCTCAAATAGCCAACAACCACCTGCATTTTCCCAAAAGTACCACTACTCTGCCTAAAAGTATTACCGCTTGCCCTTCCTGAAACTTTACCTTTGTATTATCATTATTAATCATTAAAAATTCAGGAATTATGAAAGCAATCACCACCACTCTGGTCGCCATTTTGGCATGGTCGGCCTCTTCATTTGCTCAAAGCAAATATACATTAGACAAATACCATTCCAGACTATCATTCAGTGTAAAACATCTGGGCATTTCCAATGTAGAAGGAATATTCAAATCTTTTGATGTTTCCGTTTCCGGAATGAAAGCGGACCTATCAGACCTGAAAATTGAGATGCAGGCACAAATCAGCTCTATCAATACCGAAATTGAAAAGCGCGACCAGCACCTGCAATCGCCCGATTTCTTCGATGCGGCTAAATATCCGGCTCTTGTATTTAAAAGCACCTCTTTCCGCAAAACAAAGGGCAATCTGTACAAACTATCGGGCACTCTAACGATGAAAGGTGTAACCAGGCCCATTGTATTTTCGGTTATTTATGCTTCGGGCAAAAATCCGATGAACGGAAAAACAGTTCATGGCTTTACGCTGAGTGGCACTCTCAACCGACTCGACTACGGCGTGGGCGATGTTACCCTGAAAACCGGCATCGGTAGCGAAGTGAAGCTATCCGCTAATGTAGAATTCGTTCAGGAATAAAAGCGTTCAGTTACTCACCCAATCAACGTCTGGCAGTATGTCAATCCATCATCTAACCCCTGCCTTTACAGCCCAAAGCAGCACGCAGGAGATGCCCATGCTCTTTGTTGGCCACGGCAATCCGATGAATGCCCTCGAAGAGAATGAATTTGTAGCCGGTTGGCAGCAACAAGCCCAATCCATAGCCCAACCGTCTGCTATTCTCTGCGTTTCGGCGCATTGGGAAACGCGGGGCACACAGGTTACTACCGTGAGCTATCCGCAAACCATTCACGATTTCGGAGGTTTCCCCCGCGAGCTGTATGGGGTACAATATCCGGCACCCGGAAGTCCGGCTCTGGCTGCCGAAACACAGTCGCTGGCAGTAAATGCAAACATCCTGCCGAATGAGAACCGGGGCCTCGACCACGGCTGTTGGTCGGTATTAAAGCATCTTTATCCGGAGGCAAATATCCCCGTCGTGCAATTGAGTCTAAACTATCTGATGAATCCGGCACAGCACTACGAATTTGCAAAAGAGCTATCGGCTCTTCGTCGCAAAGGGGTATTGACAATAGGAAGTGGAAATATAGTGCACAACCTGCGCACATTGGATTGGGGAAATAAACAGGGAGGTTTCGATTGGGCTATTTCCGCAAATAACAGAATTAAAGAGCTTATTCTCAGCGGTAATCATTCTGATTTAATCAATTACAGTGCGATGGGGAAAGAGATAAATCTTTCCATTCCCACACCGGAACACTATTTGCCCCTATTGTATATATTGGGTATGAAAAATGAAGATGAGGAAATATCCTTATTCAACGACAGGCTGCTTCTTGGATCTCTTTCCATGACATCTGTCAGGATAGGATAGGGTTATTACATACCTGTAAAAAACAAAAAGGGATAGCAGTTTCGATACCGCTATCCCTTTTCTATTTCTGAATCAAAGCTAAATCAGCCGTTGATTATTTGTAATCCAACCAGGCAGTAGCAGTGGTAGCTTCGTTTGAAGTGAAGCGAATCCAGCGGCCACGAACTGTTGCGGGGAATGTGAAGGTAAATTTCTCGTTGGGTTTCACCGTAAATTTGCGGTATTCTACCCAGCAATTGTCGCCAGTCGGGTCAATTTCCACTGTAATAACTACAGGTTTTGCAGCCTTGTGCGACAGAGTGAGTGTGCGTGCATCGTAGTAGCCAAACAGATAAGCGTCAGACGCTACATTGGCAGCTACCTCGCTGTCTACCCACGGACCACCTTTGCCTACAGGCTTACCCAGTTTCCACATATCGTCGATAACACCTGCCCATACAGCGCATTTCTTATCGTCAGACACAAAGATGTGAGGATTGTTTGCAGCTTTAGAAGCATCAATACCGGTCAGCACCAACATACCACGGTACGAAACATAGTCGTTTACACGGAAATTGTGCGAAGCAATCGGTCTGATTTTAGCATAACCATCTGCATTCTCGGCAGGCAATTCGAAGAAAGTACCACCACAGCTAAACATATCGCGCTCAGTCGCAATTTCGCGGCAAACACGTACAGACTGTTTTTCCATCAATCCGGTGTAAGCAGCATCGCCCAAAGGCAGACGCCATCTGCGTTTCAAATCGTCAACTATCAGGTAAGAACCTTTGTCAACAGTTACTACTTTCGATGGGATAGCCAGCTTTTCGCGGATAAATTTAGACATGTTGTCATCTGTTTTAGCCACAATTTTCATATCGGCACCCATTTCGTAGTATCCGGTTTCGTTACCGTTTTCGTTGGCCAGAATACCCAATACGCGACGGTTGTTGCCCAGGCTATAGAGCAAACCACCTTTTACATTGTTGGCTTTTACGTTTGCAATACCGTTAAACATCGGATCAGTTACTGTAGTACGTTTGGCCGAAGATGTATAAACGAATGAAACAGAAGCTTTTGTATCTTTATCAGTCGAAACACGAATCCATTCGCCACTCTCTGTAGCAGCAAAAGGAACAATAGCGGAACCATTGGCATCTACCGAAACAGTTTTGAGAGCAGTCCATTTGTTGTCGCCGTTTTTATCTACCGAGAAGGTATATTTAACCGCAGCTGCACCATCATTTTTGATGAAAGCCGTTTTGTTGCTCCATCCGGCAAAAAGGAAAGGCTCTGAAGGTTTGTTGGCTTCCACATTTTCGGTCAGCCACACCATACCCGAAGCATCCGAAGTACCGATATTATCGGGTTTGGTCAAAGAAGTAAACCACATGTTGGAGTGCGATTGTCCGGGTGCTTCGATACCCCCTTTAGCAGCACGTTTATTCAGGAATTCGCTTTTTGCAGCATCGTCGCAACCAAATACCAGTTGATCGTTCCAGCGTGTAAAGTCGCCAATCACCTTCAAATAAGAGCTGCGTGGTCTGATACCAGCTGTATTTTTAGAGGTAAATGTTTGCGGGAAACGCCAGAACATACCGTGCATAGTCATCAGATAATCGGGTTTAGCAGCAGTACCAATGTCGCGGATACGTGGCCACTCGGTGTTCCAACCGTGAGCACCGTCGTAGCTGCGGCTTGCTTTGGGCAGACGGTAGAAGTTCCATTTGCCATTGTCTCTTACGCCCAGCAAAACCGATTTGTGGTCCCAGCCGGTAGCCCAGATAGGGTCGGTTGCAGGATTTGCATTACCATATATTCCGCCGGGGCCGGTTACTTCCACAAACTGATTGCGGCGTACCACTTTCCAGTCTTTGCCATCCCACTCGGCCAATACTCCGGCCTCGATATCAAATTTCTTCAACGCCAGCTGATTAGCCTCTCCGTTGTTGGAGAAAACCATCACGCCTTGTCCCGAGTACAATCCTTTACCGTGTGCACCGGGCAACAAATCGTTGTGTTGTGCCATTTGGCCGGCTTTGCGTATTGTATTTCCATCCGGATAGAGAACGGTAGGTTTCATGGTTTTTACATCCACTTCGTAGAAACCCTCTTCCATTGTACCGTAATAGATTTTATTTGCAGGGTCGGTCAGGTGACGGGCATTTCCGGTGTGACGACCGGGCATCACATCTTTAGCGGTAGAGATAGCGCGCACATTGCGGTTGGCATCTATGGCGTAAGGGCCGATAAAGAGCTGATTACTCTCTTTGTGAATCATCCGGTTAGCCGGTGTTCCCCCTACGCTTTCGGGGCGAATAATTTGTTTGAGATCAGGCGTAATTTCGTACAGTTTGTCCGACGAGCCAAATGGAGAATGGGGCGCATAAGTTATCACCCAAAGTCTGTCTGCCCAGGGCACCACAGCTCCTGTACCGCACTCACCCTCGTTGTTGTAGTAAGAGAGACTTGGATAGATTCCACTGACACACAAAGGCTTTTGCTGTGCCTGCATGCCCATAGCCGAAAGCAGCGTGAGGCAAGCACCAAAAATCGTTCTTTTTTTCATGTCGATTTTAGATTGAATTAAAAGTTATTGAAAAGTCGTTTTGTTTATGCTGCAAAATTAGAGCATTGCTTTAATTTATCTTTGATTTATTTATTTCAAATTTTATACAAAGAAATGAACAATTTATTTACCTAATATTCAAACAGTTAAAAAAAAGGAAAAGAATCACTTTATGCGCCCGGAATTGGCAGTTAAGCCTGATTCAACGTAGCTCTGAGATGTCCAGCAACCCAATTCACAGGCTCGAAAAAAAAGATATCAAAACCAGGCTACTCATTATCTCGTCTGATAGACCCGCACATAGTCTATGTAAGCTCTGTCCACACCCCCGTTTTGGATAAAGGCATTTTTGCGAATATCGCCATCAACCCAGTTGTTTTGGCCAAAGCAACTGCCCGAAAAATAGATATAATGAGCCACATGCGGTATCAGTTTCGGGTCTGTTATCTCCCGCACAACCCGGCCATCAAAATAAAACCGAAGGCAATCGGGCGACCACTCAAACCCGTAAATGTGATATTCCTGATCATGAATTCCGGGAGATTTTATCAGCTTTCCATTCGATTTGTGGGCTGTTTTCGAATAGCCATCCCAGTGCAGTCCGGTAGAGTAGGCATCGGTTTTGTTCCCTTCTATGATGTCAATCTCTGCGCCATCGTTTGCAGTACCATCCACGCCCTCCGTGTTTTTCATTCCGTTGCCCTGTGGCATCATCCAGAATGCGGTTTGGTGTCCATCGGGTTTCACTACATGCATCCGGCATTCGAAAAAGCCATACGTGGCAGCAAACTTATTGTATGAATTAAAGCGCCCGGCCATGTAGGCTGTATCGCTGATATTCGATTTCCGATAGTAAATGTATGCCCGCCCCTCTTTTTCTTCCACCTGATTTTCGGCATAAAGCATAATGTCGATGCGTTTTTTTGTCCCGCTCTCTACATTCCATTTTGTGGTATCCATCCGGTTGTCGTTAAATTCATCCGAAAACACCAGCTTCCAGCCCTTTTTTGTCGATTCTGCCGATGCGGAATCTGCATGGACAAACGGAACAGACCTAACCGGAGACTGACGATCAACCATTTGATTTTGAGCAATTATGAACTCTGAAGAAAAGCCTTTTCCGTTGGCCGGTAAGGCGAAAAGATGGCAGAGAAAAACAAAAAAGAGAGCAGTTGTCGGTTTTTTCATTTTTGCAGGTATTTGTGTTTCAGGTTTTCTGACCGGGGAAATTATAACAACTGTTGTTTTGATAATGTTTCGGAATGTTTACAAAGAGCGATGGTATCAGGGCAGACGTTTTTTTGCAGCGAGCCGGATTATAGCCAATTTCGTATAACTTGTCCTCTGACAAAAGCCTCTATTCTGCGGAGACACTCCCTTTACCACTGTTTTCAACGTCATTCAGCACAATCCATCTATCCGACGATTGTGGCTGTTTAATACTCCGCCCATTTAGTTCAACCGATACATTATCCGCTATTTGGGGAAGATGTATGTTGATGCGAATGCCTTTGGGCGCTGAGTAGCTAAACCAAATCGTTTTTCCATTTTCGGCCTTTTTCCACGAAACCGAAACCGGGCCAAATTCTGTAACCACAGTGCCTTCTGCAAAACTCAGGTCGGCCAGTCGGGGCTCTATTACAATCTCTTTTTTCCACACGGGAGCATCGCGACGAACGCCCAACACATAGCTACTGAGGAAATAAGACGGTGTTGCGCCATAGTTGTGGCACGACTCGTTGGCTCCTCCACCTTTTTCGTCAGTAAACGATTCGGACAAAGTGCCTGCATCGGGTTGATACACGACCATGGGTGTCCACCTGCGGCGCATCTCATTTATTGCCTCCTGGTCGGTGGCTTTGCTATCAATCTGATATAGTTCGTTGAAAATCCAATAGTAGAGAATGGGCGTTTTTATCCCATATCTTTCATTTACCATCTTTTCGAATTCGGGATTCTGGCAGCAATGTTTAGCCCCTTTGTTTTTGTAATTGGCCATAAACCATTGCCTTGCGCCTGATTTCCGGCTTTCGGGAACAAGGTTGTATTGCAACGCAATAATCTGTGCATGAGCCGTTGGATTGTAAATAACATCGCGATACCACGCCGAATTGTATGCCTGCTCTGTTTCGTTCCACAAATGTTTATTGTAAGCCAGATAAAGCTCATCGGCAGCCTTTTTGTAGTTAGATGCAAATAGTTTTTCGCCCAAAACAGTAGCCAGATATTCGGATGAGCGCAACGCTTCGTAAAAGAATGCATTGATGGTAGCCCCTTCGCAGGTGATGTAGGCAAAAGGATTATCAAACGAGGTGTATTCGCGGGCCAAAAGCAATCCGCGCGGGGTGCGGCGGGTGAGGTACCACTGGATGTGTTTTTGTAGCACCGGCCACATTTCGGCCACAAATGCCTTGTCGCCGGTAGCCTGATAATAGATTCGAAGCGCTTCGAACCATTGGCACGAGTAGTCTTCTATCACAAAATGACAATCTTCGCGCCCACGACTGGTGGGAAAAGTGGCCATCAATTGCCCATCAGCCTGTTGCGACTGGGCGGCATGGCGAAGCATATTCTTCAGTAGCAAAGGGTCGGAATAACGCATTGTGCCATCTTCTTTTGCCGTGGCTAAAGCTATGCGGGTAGTCGAGTAACTTGGCTTTGAGGCATCCTGCGTCCACTCATTTCGCTCGCGGGCATCAGAGCCATAGCCATCGTCGCTGGTAACCTCTATTGTGGCAACCGACATATCCCACAATTTATTAAGAATGGTATCGCTGCACACAAACCTCCCCACTCTTTCGAAAGGATATCGCCTGTCGGTAATTGTGATGGTTTCGATTTTAACCCGCCCGGTTACACATTTCACCACCATATAATGGCTTCCCCATTGGTCGGTAGTCACGAAACTTTGACGACCTGCGGTTGTGGTGTAACTATTGCCGGCGCCATACATCTCCATCGGTTTTCCATCTTTGTACCTGAGCGCATATTTCATCGACAATTTGCTGTCGGCATCGGCATCCAGCGTCATTGCGGTATATGCCATGGCCATTTTACCAAAATCCACTACAATTTCCTGTCCGGCGGTCAGTTCCAGTGGCATTGCCTTGTGCAACGCATCGCCCGATAGCAACAAGCGCAAACCTGTCAATACCTGCTCTCTGGGTAGCGCAATTTCGCGCGGATACATTCGCCCCCAAAGATTTCCGTCGATGGCTTTGGCAAATGACCAGTTGCTGTGGTCGAAACCGGGACGCATCCAGTCTCCGTTTTCGATGCGACCATCAATAACATCAGGAACACTATTCCAGGATGAAGGAGAAATCAGGTACCTTGTATAGTTGTTGTATTGCCAGGTAGAGTCGGTTCGCAACACAACCTTGCCGGCCACAGTCACCACTGCGCCCAACCCGGGTGCATGTTTCATCATTCTGCCGTTAATGGAATTACCATAAGAATGCACCAATATGCTAATCTCGTTTTTCCCTTTTTGCAAATATTCCGACACATTCACCACATCGTATTCGGCTCTTTGGGGGTTGAAACGACAGGGGCCGCGCAATACATATTTTCCGTTTATCCAAAGCAAATAGCGGGCATCGGCAAACAGCTTTATCTGTGCTGCTTGTGGCGCATTTTTAACTTCAAATGTTTTGCGAAAAACGGTATATCCCGAGGCAGGTTTGTTGTCGGCCGACGACCAGATCATGGCTTGTTGCACATCCGAAAGAGGCTGCGCTTTATTGACCTTGCCAAAGCAAACAGAGCTGAAGAGAGACAGACAGATTAGAACATTTTTGATAGACATAAGATGTGTTTTGATTTTCAGGCTAATAATAAGATAGTTAGACAAACAAAAACATACGTTTGCCAATCAGTGTTGCGAAGTTAATGATTTTTCCGAAATAGCAGAATAAAGAAAATCAACACAAGAGATAAATTGAAAAATATATTACTTTTGCATTCCATTTAAAACACAATTTCTATCTAAATCTAAAGAAGATGAACAAACCTTTGGGTCGAATAGGCAGCTTGTCATTGCTGTTTATAAGCAATGCTGCAATAATTGCACAACAGCAAAAAAACAATGTCGTTTTTATCGTAGTAGATGATTTGGGATGGAAGGATCTTGGCGTGTATGGCAGCGATTTTCACAAGACACCCCGGATTGATAGTTTAGCCAATGATGGCGTGCGCTTTACCGATGCTTATTCAGCCTGTACGGTATCTTCACCTACACGTGCCAGTCTTATGACCGGCAAATACCCCGCCAAACTTCATCTTACCGATTGGATTGAAGGGCACAAAATGCCCAATGCTAAACTACAAATCCCGGATTGGACGATGTACCTACCGCTGGAAGAAACAACTCTGGCCGAGGTTTTTAAAAAGAACGGCTACTCCACGGCTCATATCGGGAAGTGGCATTTGGGCGAAGATGAGATTTACTGGCCCGAGAATCACGGATTTGACATAAATATTGGAGGCTGGAGAAAAGGGCAACCCAATCTGAATCTTAAATCGGGTGCCAACGGCTATTTTGCCCCCTATGGCAACCCCCGCCTCAAAGATGGTCCGGACGGCGAATATCTAACAGAGCGATTGGCCCGGGAAGCCTGCAATTACATTCAACAATCAAAATCGAAACCGTTCTTTCTCAATCTTTGGTTTTACAATGTTCACACACCGCTTCAGGCAAAGCAAGATAAAATTGATAAGTACAAAGCGCTTGTTGACTCTACTAAACAACAAAAGAATCCAACCTACGCAGCTGCGGTAGAGCATGTTGATGAGGCTGTAGGCAAAGTAATTGCACAACTGAAAGAGCTTGGGCTGTACGACAATACGATTATTATTCTCACATCCGACAATGGCGGATTAATCGGTAATAAAAAGAATCAGGTTGCCAACAATACCCCCCTGCGACTGGGCAAAGGCGAACGCTACGAAGGTGGTGTTCGGGTACCACTTATTGTAAAACCGACACAGTTTGTTGCCCCGGACAAAATCAACCATACACCCGTGATGAGCATCGATTTTATGCCAACACTTATTGATATGGCTCAGTTAGATGTAGATAAAAATGTGAGAAAAGGCATTGATGGTGTTTCAATTAAACCAATTCTCGTATCCGGAAATGGAAAATTAAACCGCAAATCGCTATACTGGCATTACCCGCATTACCACACCGAAGGAGCAACACCATACAGTGCCATCAGACAGGATGATTGGAAACTTATTCATACAATAGAAACCAACACCTACGAGCTTTACAACCTGAAGACAGATATTTCAGAAACCAAAAACCTGATCGATAGCGTGCCATCCATAGCCGCAAAATTAAAAAAAGAGCTCGAGCTCTGGAAAAAGAAAATGCGGGCTCAAATGCCTACAGTAAAAGCGGCAAAGAAATAAGAAAACAACACCGCTTTGTGGCATCATGTCCTATGTGACGGGGGATATAGCTTCTCTATACCGTAACCATACCGTAAACCTGTATTTCCTTTTAATACAGTTTAGATACACTTTATATAACCTTTATCTATATAGATATAGGTTATATAAAGGTCACATAAAGGTTATATAAAGGTTATCTAAAGGTTGTATTAGTTTAAGATAACCGGAGATTATAGTTACGAATAGGACACGGATAGGAAAAAGTAAGCTTTGGAAATAAATCTGAACAGAGGGTATAAGCCGGCATCGCAGTAATTTTTTTCGCGCAATCGTGCAGCACTTTCGGCAAAATCAATATCTTTGTATTTGTGTCCAGATTTAAACATGTTTAAAATAATTAAACTATAACACTATGTTGCAGACAACCACTAATACAGTAGAGGGCAAAAAGATTGTGGCGTATTACGGCATTGTGACCGGCGAAACAATTATCGGAGCCAATATTTTCAAAGATTTTATGGCAAGTATTCGCGATATTATCGGCGGACGATCTGATTCGTATGAGAAAGTGCTGCGAGAAGCAAAGGAGTCGGCCCTGCAAGAGATGCAAAGCAATGCTGAACGGATGGGAGCCAATGCCGTGATTGGGATTGATCTCGACTACGAAACCATAGGGGCCAATGGCAGTATGCTGATGGTGACAGCCTGCGGTACTGCCGTGAGACTGGAATAACCGGAGCAACAGGCAGACGATAGAGAGCCGATTTTGGCTTTATATTTGACCGTGATGGCTTCGAGCTGTCCCGAATTTTGTATATTTGCAACTTAAAATAAAATTTCCCCAAAAATTAAAGCGTAATATTATGTGTGGAATTGTTGGATATTTAGGAAACAGGGACGCTTATCCCATATTAATCAAAGGGTTACACCGCCTCGAATACCGTGGCTACGATAGCGCCGGGGTTGCGCTTATCAATTCGGAAAGCTGCCTGAGCGTGTATAAGGCAAAAGGCAAAGTGGCCGAGCTGGAAGAGTTTGCCCTATCGAAAGACAGAAGCGGCACTATCGGTATTGCACACACCCGCTGGGCTACACACGGCGAGCCCAACAATATTAACGCTCACCCACACTACTCTCAGTCGGAGAAACTGGCATTGATTCACAACGGAATTATCGAAAATTACGCTGTGCTAAAGGCCATGCTGATAGGAAAAGGATTTACTTTTTCGAGCAGCACCGATACCGAAGTGCTGATACAACTGATAGAATACATCAAGAATACAAACGACTGCGACCTCTTTACAGCTGTGCAACTGGCTTTGAATGAGGTAGTAGGCGCTTATGCCATTGCTGTAATTGAGCGGGGCAATCCCGATCAGATTATTGCTGCCCGCAAAAGCAGTCCGCTGGTAGTGGGAATTGGCGAAGATGAGTTTTTCCTGGCTTCGGATGCCACACCGATTATAGAATACACCAATCAGGTGGTTTACTTAGACGACGAAGAGATCGCCATCCTGCGTCGCGGAGAGCCGCTGAAGATTGTCGATTTGACCAATATCGAAAAAACGCATGCTATACAGAAGCTTGAACTCAACCTTTCGCAACTCGAAAAGGGAGGTTACGAGCACTTTATGATCAAAGAGATATTCGAACAACCCAAAACCATTATCGACTGCACCCGTGGCCGCATCAATGTGGAGGGGACAAATGTTTCGTTGTCGGGAGTGATAGATAATAAAGATAAATTTCTGAATGCCAGAAGAATCATCATCGTGGCATGTGGCACATCGTGGCATGCCGGACTCATCGGTGAGCACCTGATCGAAGACCTGTGCCGCATACCGGTGGAGGTAGAATATGCTTCGGAATTCAGATACCGCAATCCGGTAATCTACCCCGATGATGTGGTGATTGCCCTTTCGCAGTCGGGCGAAACAGCCGATACACTGGCTGCTATTGAACTCGCTAAAAGCAAAGGCGCCTTTATCTATGGTATTTGCAACGCGGTGGGTTCGTCGATACCCCGCACCACACATTCGGGTTCGTACATACACGTTGGCCCCGAAATTGGTGTTGCCTCTACCAAAGCCTTTACCGGACAGGTAACAGTGCTGACCATGCTGGCGCTGACTATTGCCAAAGAGAAAAAATCGATATCTGACGAGAAATTCCTCAGCATTGTGAAAGAGCTGAACGAAATTCCCGGAAAGATACAGCACATACTCGAGCAAAACGACTTTATCCGTCGCTTTTCGAAGATATTCACCTACGCCAAAAACTTCATCTACCTGGGTCGCGGATACAACTACCCGTCGGCTCTCGAAGGCGCACTGAAGCTCAAAGAGATATCCTACATCCATGCAGAGGGCTATCCGGCAGCCGAGATGAAACACGGTCCTATCGCTCTGATAGACAACGAAATGCCTGTAGTAGTAATAGCTACACACAACGGCATGTACGAAAAGGTGGTGAGCAATATACAGGAGGTAAAAGCCCGTGGTGGCAAGGTAATTGCTATCGTGACCGAAGGAGACGAAACGGTGAAAAAACTGGCCGACTACTACATAGCCATACCTCAAACACTGGAGTGTCTGGATGCACTGCTAACCTCTATTCCGCTGCAATTGCTGGCTTATCATATTGCTGTGAACAAAGGTAGAGATGTGGATATGCCACGAAATCTGGCAAAATCGGTAACGGTAGAGTAAAGCATATTATTGAATGGTACTGAATTATATCTGGATTGCATTTTTTGTGATAGCCTTTGTGGTGGCGGTCGTGAAAGCCTTTGTTTGGGGTGATACCACCGTTTTTACCACTGTGATGAACTCTTCATTCGATTCGGCCAAGACCGCTTTTGAAATTGCGCTCGGGCTTACCGGCGCGCTTTCTATGTGGTTGGGGCTGATGAAAGTAGGGGAAAAAGGTGGGGTTATCAACTTTTTTGCCCGGATTATCAGTCCGCTTTTTCAACGATTATTTCCGCAGATTCCAAAGAACCATCCCGCTGTGGGCTCTATCTTTATGAATATATCGGCCAACATGCTGGGGCTCGACAACGCCGCTACCCCACTGGGACTAAAGGCGATGAAAGAGATGCAGGAGCTGAACAACGACAAGGAGACAGCGACCGACCCGATGATTATGTTCCTTGTACTCAATACATCGGGGCTTACCATTATTCCGGTGAGCATCATGGTGATGCGGGCACAGCTGGGTGCCGCGAGTGCCTCGGATGTTTTTTTGCCCATACTTATTGCCACATTTTGCTCAACCATGGTGGGGTTGCTCTCGGTTGCCATTATGCAACGGATCAATCTGCTTAACAAGGTGATTCTGGCCTACCTGGGCACACTCACCGCGCTGGTAGCAGGATTAATCTGGTTTTTCTCACGATTGCCACAGGAGGAGATTTCGCTCTATTCCAGTTTTGGTGCCAATTTCCTGCTGCTTTCTATTATTGTGGGCTTTCTGGCTGCCGGGATGCGCAAAAAAATCAACGTTTACACCACCTTTATCGAGGGAGCCAAAGAGGGATTTCAGACCTCAGTAACCATTATTCCCTATCTGATTGCCATATTGGTGGCGGTGGGGATGTTTCGGGCATCGGGAGCGATGGATTTGCTTATCCAATCGATAAAAACGGGGCTCGGCTACTTCAATATCGACGCCGAATTTGCCGATGCACTACCCACCATGCTGATGAAGCCCCTGAGTGGAAGCGGCTCGCGCGGCATGATGGTGGAAGCTATAAAAACATTTGGCGCTGATAGCATTATCGGACGGATGGTTTCGGTGGTGCAGGGTTCTGCCGACACGACATTCTACATTATTGCTGTCTATTTTGGCAGTGTAGGCATTCGCAACACGCGCTACTCTGTGGGCTGCGGTCTGTTGGCCGATGTGGCCGGAGCCATTGCTGCTGTGGCGGTTACTTATCTCTTTTTCGGATAAGAAATCAGGCTTGAGGCGAAAACTTCAATTTATCAGTCAATTCATTCCGCTGCGCAATTAATTTTTTTATCTTTGCATTGTAGCCTGATGAGATGGCAAATAATAAACCCGACATCACGCAGAAAATAATATGGGATAGCCTGCCTTATTTTAATAATGACTTAAATATCAACATGATGGAAACTATTAGCATTCAGATAAATAATCCAAAAGCGAAGCAGCTATTGAAAGATTTGGCGAAGCTAAACCTGATTACAATTAAGCCGCAGATTACATTGCAGAGTGTATTGGATAAGCTTCGTATAAATTCAAACGATGCACCCTCTTTGGATGAAATAACGGCTGAAGTGGAACAGGTTAGAAAAGAACGATATGCCAAGAAGTCATAGAATAATTATTGATACTAATCTTTGGATTCACTTTTTGCTATCAAAGCAATTTACATTTCTTGATAAATTGCTGGAAAAGAAAGTGAAACTGATTTTTAGTGACGAGCTTCTTTCTGAATTTCTGGAAGTAGTGCGAAGACCAAAACTCAGCAAATACTTTCAGCATAAGGAATTAGAACAGTTGATTGAGCTAATAAATCAATATGCAGAGTTTTATACCGTAACGTCGGTAGTAAAAATTTGCAGAGATGAAAAGGATAATTTTCTATTGGCTTTGGCAAAGGATAGTAATTCGGACTATTTGATAACGGGTGATAATGATTTATTGATTTTAAAGAAATTTGAACATACCCAAATAGTCACAATTGCCGAATATAAAATATTAAAACAACTATAAAATAAAAACAATATAGACATAAATCTGATTACTAACCTGTTAATATAGCATTCTTCAATTTTTCGCGCACTATGGATTTACAAATTATTCAACATAAAATATACGAAATCAGGGGACAAAGAGTAATGATGGATTTTGACCTTGCCGATTTGTACGAAGTGGAGACAAGAGTTTTGAATCAAGCAGTTAAACGTAATATAAAAAGATTTCCTACTGATTTTATGTTTCAACTTTCGAATAAGGAGTTTGATAATTTGATGTCACAATTTGTGATATCAAGTTGGGGAGGAACGAGAAAATTACCTTTTGCTTTTACAGAACACGGTATAACCATGTTGGCCAGTGTCCTTAGAAGCGAAAAAGCCATTGAGGTTAATATTCAAATTGTTCGTGCGTTTATAGCTTTGCGACAATACGCTCTCGGATATGCCGAACTCAACCAAAAGCTGGAAGCGTTTATGCTGGAAACCAATATGCAATTTAGCGAAATATATCAGGCTCTGACCGAAATGGCAACGCAAAACGAACAAAACAATAAGCCTCTGAATCCGGTTGGGTTTTTGGCGTATGAGAAATAATGATAACAAGCGATAACTATTGATTATCTTACAACTTTAAACAAAAACAACATAGATAAATAAACTGATTACTAACATATTAATATAGCATTCTGCTATTGTTCGCGCGCCAGAAACGTAGGAAATTTCAGTCAAACGAACACACAAACAGATTCAATGAGCAAAATGCTCACGCCAAACGGCGTGGGCTTTTGACTTATCGTTTGTGTGTGGGTTTCCTACGACCTCTGGCGCGGATAAGGATTAAGTCCACGCTTTTTTTGTGGATTTGCCGGGTCGTGAACAGTTGCAGGGATGCAATTGAAAAACCCGGGAACAATGACCAACGACAATCCAATTTTAAACAATCCCTACAAAGAGCCACTTTTGCACTATGCCACTTTTACGTCTGGTAGCGATGCAGGATCATTAGATTATACGAAAATAGAAAAGGGACGCCGTGTTTATGTCCCGGACAGTGCAAATCAGGTGATCCCGGTTCGAAATAAGAGTGGCCAGAAACAGATGTTTGACATCAATGAGTTTGCGGAAGAGTATGGAACCCACATCATTAACCTATGTAGAAAAGAGGTTGGCAAGTGGCGTATCGAAGACTATCCGAATACAACTCGAATAACCAAAGAATTGCTGCGCTTTTGGTTCGATAATCCCGAACGAATGGTTACAAAGCGGCTTTTCTTTGCACAGCAAGAAGCGGTAGAAACAGCTATTTGGATAAACGAAGTGGCTGAAAAATCGAACGCTGGGCAACACATCTTGAATTTATTAAAAGCAGGACAACAAACAGTTAGTGAAGATATCGTTGACCAATTACCGCGAATTGCCTTTAAAATGGCAACCGGCACAGGTAAGACAGTTGTGATGGCATGTTTGATTTGTTACCATTATTTCAATCGACAGGAATATAGAAACGACACCCGATTTGCAGATTACTTTCTGATTGTTGCACCAGGCGTTACTATTCGCGATAGATTAGGTGTGTTGTTTGTCGATACCAAGAATAAAAATCCACGCGATATTGAAGATTACTACCGTGTGCGCGGCTTGGTGCCTCCAACGTTTGAAGATAGATTGGCAAATCTGAATGCAAAAATTGTAATCACCAATTACCACGCATTTGAACCAAAAATTCTACAAGGCAACAAGCGAAGTCCTTTCGATGGAAAAGTCGATTTGCAGGGTGTGAAGATTGATACAGATAACAAAGAAGACTTTTCTCAGGTTATCAAACGCACTATCGGCAAATTTAAAGTGGGTAGCCGTTTGTTGATTCTCAACGACGAAGCCCACCATTGCTATTTACCAAAATCTAAAACAAAAACGACCGACAATGAAGAGGCAGATGAAAATGCAAGAGCAGCCGTTTGGTTTAGCGGATTAAGAGAAATCTCGCAGCGGTATAAATTACACCACGTTTACGACCTTTCGGCAACGCCCTATTACCTGACGGGTTCGGGATATACGCCTTACAGCCTATTCCCTTGGGTGGTTTCCGATTTTGGATTGATAGAAGCAATAGAATCAGGATTGGTAAAAATACCATTTTTGCCCGAAAGTGATAATACACAAGAGTTGGATATGCCAGTTTTGCGCGATCTGTATCGCAAAGTGATGGAGCAAGACCCCAACGCACTGCCCCGAAAAGGACAAAAGAAAAAGAAAAGTGAAGCCAATGCCGATGGCGTTAAAGTTACAGAGTTACCACCACGACTGCCCGATTTGGTGAAGGGAGCTTTAGATCAGTTCTACAACCACTATGTAGAATACGACAAAGGGGTGCGAAAACATGCCGAAATAAACGCCAATCTGTTTACATCACCACCCGTCTTTATTGCGGTTTGCAACAATACTTCTGTATCGAAGGAGGTCTATAAATACGTTGCCGGTTATGAATATGAAAACGATAAAGGTGAAACAGTCACAGTTAGTGGGCAATATGAAATGTTTTCGAATTACGACCCAATTACCAATGCACCATTACGCAGACCACCTACGCTGATTATTGATAGCGATGCCCTTGAAAACGGAGAGCAAATAAATGATGATTTCAAAAAAATATTTGCTTCAGAAATTGAAGAGTTTAAGAAAGATTATGCCCGACTAAAAGGGCAAGGAAGTGTAGATAAAATTACTGATGCCGAGATTTTGCGCGAAGTGGTGAATACCGTAGGTAAACAAGGCAAATTGGGTGCGCACATTCGCTGTGTAGTGTCTGTTTCGATGCTTACTGAGGGATGGGATGCAAACACTGTGACACACATTATGGGACTGCGGGCTTTTGGTTCGCAATTGCTTTGCGAACAGGTGGCTGGTCGTGCTTTGCGAAGAGTCAATTATTATCTACAAGGATATGACAAAGAGGGTTATCCCACAGATGATAAGCGCAAGATAGTGATTGAAAAATTTCCACCCGAATATGCACACATTATCGGTGTTCCGTTCAAAATGTTTAAAGGGGGTAAATCAGTTACACCGCCCACACCAGTTGATATGACCCACGTTGCTGCTATTGCTTCGCGACAAAAGGATATGGAAATTGTGTTTCCAAATGTGATTGGATACAGAATAGAAAATTACAATGGTGAAATATTGTTTGACTACACCCATATCGAAAATTTCGAGGTTGTTTGCTCTCAATTTCCACATACAACTGTGATGTCGTCTGCCTTCTCGGCAAAAGAGGATAAAATGCAGGTGCAGACAGTATTTGAGAAACGAGAACAGGAAATTTGTTTTCTGCTTACAAAAGAGCTTATCAAACATCATTTTTCTGACGATGAGCACAATGCACAATTTCAGCTATTCAACAAATTATTACCCATAGTAAAATATTGGTACGAACACAAAGTGGTGGTAATTGGCGAAAATGACTTGAAATACAAGAAGTTGCTATACTTTAAACCTGTCAAAGAGATAGTTGACCACATCAAACGAGGAATAAATCCACATCTGAACACGATTGAGCACGTTCGCCCTGTATTCAACTATTACAACAAATTTAGCAGTACCAAATATGTGAATGGAAATACGGTGAAAGAGGTGTTCCCGACACAAACCAGCCACGTCAATTATGTGGTGATGGATAGCGATTGGGAAGGAATCTGTGCTAAAACGCTCGAAGAGCTTCCGCAGGTAATTAGCTACGTGAAAAATCAGTTTCTGGGTTTGGCTGTACCCTATTCGATGGATGGAAAAGACCGGAATTATTTCCCCGATTTTGTGGTTACCTGCAAAACGAAGGATGAAAGCATCAAATATTTGATGATAGAAATATCGGGGATGAGCAAAGACAAAGCCGAAAAGAAATGGTTTGTCGAAAACAGGTGGTTGCCTGCTGTCAATGCCCTGAAAGACAAATACGAATACCCTGAATGGCATTTTATAGAGATAGCCAACGACGTGAGAAACATCAAGAATCAGTTAATCGAAATCATACAGAGCATATAATCATGGCAAAACAAGTAGAATCAATCAAGCATATTAAAGACTCTCGGGTACACATTCCAAGTATAGAAGAAGCAGGTTACGAAGAGGCTAACGACAAAGTAAAAGAGGGTAGCACTACACTCGAATTACCCAAAAATCCGGTGGTGCATCGTGGACAAGACCCGGAACTTTTTTGGCTGAACAAATATGGAAATGACGACCGTGACGATTTGCTACGTGTGGATATTCGAAGCCTCTACCGCCACGAACACATTGCACCCGAATCGCTGATTAAAAATCTGTATAAAGTAACAGAAACCCAAAGTACACAGATGGATTTGTTCAGTGTGAATGAGTTGTTTGGCAATGCGTTAGAAAAAGACGAACTCGAAAAAGTAAGCGAATATTATCAACACAACGATGGTTGGACAAACCGACTAATACAAGGTGATAGCCATTTGGTAATGGCGAGTTTGCTCGAACGCGAAGGAATGGCAGGACAGGTGCAAACGATGTATTTTGATCCTCCGTATGGTATTAAATACGGTGGAAACTGGCAGATAAAACTAAATAATCGAGACGTAAAAGACGGAAACGATGAAGCTCTGACAGGTGAACCTGAACAGATAAAAGCATTTCGCGACACTTGGGAATTGGGGATACATTCCTATTTGTCTTATTTACGAGATAGATTGTTGATTGCGAAAGAGTTATTGACTGAAAGTGGTAGCTGTTTTGTGCAGATTGGGGATGAGAATGTTCACTTAGTAAGAAACGTTATGGATGAAATATTCGGAAGTGAAAATTTCTGCTCACTAATAACAGTAAGAAAGACTCTTCCGTTAGGTTCATTTGGATTAGGTGGTGTGAGTGATTACATTATTTGGTATGCTAAAAATAAAGTAAACTATAAATATCGTCAATTATTTGTAGAAAAAGGTAATGAAGAAGATTCACCCTATTCTAATGTAATGTTAAATAATAAAACCATCAGAAGAGCAAGTGAGTTAGAAATCGCAAATCCCCAAATATTACCTATAGGCGCAAAATTATTTAGATATGATAAATTAACATCTTCGGGTTATACCGCATCATGCTTTTATGAATTTGAATTAAATGGTGAAATAATTAAACCACAACAAAAAAGTTGGAGTACAAATATAGATGGAATGAAGAGGCTTATTAAATTAGGTCGAGTTATAAAAACTGGTTCAGTTCCAAATTATGTGAGATTTTTAGACGACTTCCCTGCTAAACCAATCTTTAATTTATGGAGTGAGTTTCAAGGTGCCAGAGATGCAAAATACGTAGTTCAAACTAACGCTGAAGTAATCCAAAGATGTATCTTAATGACAACTGATCCGGGTGATTTAGTTCTAGATCCGACTTGTGGAAGTGGTACAACTGCATTCGTAGCAGAACAATGGGGTAGACGTTGGGTAACGGTTGATACAAGTCGTATTGCTTTAAATATTGCAAAGCAAAGACTTATGACAGCCGTTTTTCCATACTACCAATTATATGATGAGGTTAATTTCAATATACGTCAAGGATTTAAGTATAAACTAGTACCTCATATAACCTTAAAAAGCCTAACAAACGATGAACCACCAGCAACCGAAACACTATACGACCAACCCGATATTGATAAAAAACGACTTCGTGTAAGTGGTCCATTCACGGTAGAGACTCTGCAAAACTACGAGCCAATCAGCCCTGAGGATTTAGATAAAACAGAGCTATCAGAAGATAATGGTCAGTTTGAAGAGGTGATAAAACAGCACCTATTATCAGCGGGTATTAAGAATGGACGGAAAGATGAAATGGTGGTTTTCCGAAGCATTGATTTTCTGAGCAGCGAATCTATTCATGCCGAAGGATTTTATCACACCGAAAGCGGTGAGCAAAAGGCTTATTTTCATATTGGACCCAAATTTGGTACGGTAAGCAAGAAATTGGTAAACGAAGCTATTAAAGAATGCCGTCAGAAAGGTGATGCCAATTGGTTGGTAATACTTGGTTTTAGCTTCGAGAGCGATATTGAAGGCGGTGTACAAACCACCAGCATGGGAAATTTTGAAGTGACCAAATGCCGTATCCACGACGATTTGTTGCAAGAAGGATTGAAAAAGAAACCAGCAAAATCAGCGGCAAGTTTTGTGACTATCGGTGAGCCGGATATTGATTTGGTGGTAAAAGACAATCAGGCAACAGTCGAAATCAAAGGATTGGATATTTACGACCCGATTAAAGATGAAGTGAAGGCGCGTAATGTGCACGATATTGCCTATTGGATGGTAGATGAAGATTACGATGGCAGCAACTTCGTGGTGAAGCAGGTATTCTTCTGCGGAGGAGACAAAAATGAGTTTGCTAAATGGCGAAAAGGATTAGATGGTCTTGCCAAAGAAAACACCAAAAAGAAAGTCGAAAAGACCTTGAAAATCGAAATAGATGATGATGCTTTCGACCGCTTGTATGGGCATATATCTCATCCAATCGAGGTAAAATCGAAGGGGCAGAAAATAGCAGTGCGCGTGATTAGTCAGTTCGGAGAAGAAACAACCAAGGTTTTGGCGGTGAAATAATGAAAAGATTAAAAGAAATACGTTCGTCGTTTTGGTTTTACGACCTGTTTGGCTACCTATTGCCCGGGTTCTTTTTTCTGTGCTTGCTTATCATTGATTATGATGTGAGTGCATTGATAATGCAAACCGCGTTTTCTTGCATTTAATACTTGAATTTAAAAGAGAAAAGCAAAGTGAATGCTGCAAACTGACAACAAAGGCCGGATGCAAAGTTGTTTTTAGCACACAACATCGGGGCATATTAAGAAAAACACTATATTTGTAGTTTGGTAAAAAATACAACAACCTACATTTAAACAGAATATAGTGTGAGAACAACTCTTCGTTCGATTTTCGTTATAAGCCTTTTGCTGATTGCCCATGCCGCGATTGCGCAACAACGCCCCGCGGCAAATAAAAAAGGATCTTATACCATTAAACTGACACTATCCGACTCGACCTCGCGCGAAAAAATTATCGGGGCCGTGTGTCAATTCAAAAATTTGGGAATATTTGCGGTTACTGACGTAAACGGAGTTGCTACACTGAAGAGTGTACCGGCTGGAGAGACTCAGCTCGAAATCAACTACCTTGGATACGAAAACTATACCCGTACTCTTCGCATAAAAGCCGATATGAGCCTGAATATAAGGCTGACTGAGACTTCGCTTCAGCTCAACGAAGTGCATGTGGTGGCCAAAAGCAGCGCGGCAGGTTCGTCCACCGCATCAAAAATCGGGCGACAGGCCATAGACCACCTGCAGGCCACCAACCTGGGCGACCTGATGCAGTTGCTGCCGGGTCAGGTGATACAAAACAAAGACCTCACATCAACCAGTCAGTTGCAGATACGCACCCTCACTACGGGCGACAACAACAACTCTTTCGGCGCATCGGTAATGGTGGACGGAATCCCCATTTCGAACAACGCCAATCTGAACGAAAAAGCCGGTATCAACAGCACCGCCTCATCGGGCATTGATGTGCGGCAAATTGGAGCCGACAACATCGAATCGGTGGAAGTTATTCGCGGGATTCCTTCGGCAGAGTATGGCGACCTCACCTCGGGGGCCGTGATTGTGAAATCGAAATCGGGCAAAACACCCTACGAAATACGCACCAAGGTAAATCCTTCGGCCATCAACACCTCGTTTGGCAAAGGCTGGGCACTGGGAGAAAAGCGCGGTTTCCTGAACAGCAGCTTCGACTATGTGCAGGCGTGGGGAGATCCCCGGCAGAAAGTGGCTTCTTTCGACCGCATATCGGGCTCGCTTACCTACTCGCGAACGCTATTCAGAAAGTGGAATACCAAAACCAAAGCCAGCGTAAATTCGCTGCTCGACTGGCGCGGACAAGACCCTGACGAGATAGCCAATGGCACAAAAACAACACAAACCGATGTGACCCTGCAACTGAGCCACGACGGAAAAATAGCCCTCAATCTGCCTCTGGCAAGAACCATATCTTACGTTGTGGGCTATTCTACAGCCCGAAAAGAGTCGAAAACCTCTACGATTGTAGATAATTCGTCGGGCTATATGCCTTTGCTGACGGGGCGTGAATCGGGCTACTTCAATGTCCCTTATCTGAACACATCCTATTTTGCCTCAGGCGGAACCATCGGTACGCCACAAAGCTACTACTTCAAGCTGAGCAACAGCTTTGGCTTTAAGCTCGAGCCATCGACTCACCAGTTTAACATGGGTGTGGAGTACCGCAACGAGAGCAACAAGGGCCGGGGATACTACAACGAAAACGAGGCTCTGCCTCTGAGCCCCAACAGCGATGGCCGCCCCCGTCCGTTTTACGACATACCGGCACTCAATCAGCTTTCGGGCTATATAGAAGACAATATGACGTGGAAGATATTGGGTAAAAAGCTGAAACTGCAAGCCGGTGTGCGCTACACCCATTTGCAGCCGGGCAAGGAGGAGCAGGTGTGGTCGCTCTCGCCCCGGTTGAACGCGTCGATAGAGCTGAGTAAGTGGTTTGCGCTGCGCGGAGGATATGGCAAAAACTCGAAAACACCGGGTCTGATTCACCTCTATCCGGATAAAAAATACATGGATCGTGCAGCATCGCTACCCAATACCACGACCGGTACGGTACTCTACAACACCAATGTGTATGATGTGAAACGAACTCTGGGCTTGGATAACGCGACCAATACGAAGATAGAACTCGGATTTGACATCAATCTGCCGGAAGAGAGGCGCATTTCGATTGTGGGATACCGCGACCTGACACCCAATGGTTTTGGGAATTATTCGGAATATTTTACTTATCTGGCCAACTACTATGCCACAACGAATCCAACAGTGGGTGTAAGTACGCCCAACCGGGTTGATACGGTATTTTCGACCAAAGGAACAACCGGAAACACGCAGTGGAGCGAAAACAGAGGGATTGAGTTTGATTTCGACCTGGGGCAGGTGAAGGCGTGGCATACCTCGTTTTACCTGACCGGCGCTTACATGGAGAGCCGCACCAAAACAACGGGTCCCAGCTTTTCGAATCCGTATCAGGTATATTACGATGCCAATACGCCACCGTTTAAGTACCTCTATCCGTCGGGAAGACAGATGAGCATAGACAAACGATTGAGCAGTTCGCTGCGCACCGTGTTTAGTTTGCCACGTTTGCGGATGGTGATTTCATCGACCCTGCAGGTGATTTGGTTTACTTCGAGCGAAACCACCAATCAGCGGGAAGACCCGTTGGGTTATCTGGATACAGACCTGAGCTACCACCCGATAACGCAGGAGATGCTGGATAACCCCAACTACCGGATAAAAGGATTGCTGCTTGCGTTGGATCGCCGTAGCGGAACAGATTATCCGAAAGTGACACAACCCCCTATCTGGATGATGAATACACGACTGACCAAGGATATTTCGAAGATGGCGGGATTCTCGTTTTACGTGAACAATACGCTGTTTTACCAGCCGTGGCAACGGAGCTCGGTTTCGTCGACGCTGACGGAGCGCAACCAGGGAACTTTTTCGTTTGGAATGGAGATGTATTTCAAATTTTGAAAAGGTGGGACAGGGCTGAACACTTCGCACCCCGGCGATAGGGATAGTAGTGGAAAGCCCGCAGCCCTGTATTTCGGGGCGAGGACTTGCAACGGATAGCCCGGGCCGCAGGCATCGCCCAAATTATTTTTCATTTTCTGATTTTAATAAAAGGATGTTGTATGTATAAGATTTTGAGCATTATAGTCTGTTTTTTTGCGTTGGCCATGGCCGGATGCGATGACGATAAGCCATCGACACCGCTGGCAGAGGTGCAGGTGGCGGTGAGCATGCCGGAGGGTTTCCGGGTGAAATATGCGGGGCAGGTGGTGACACTGAGAAGCGGGCGGCTGGAGTACAGCGCGACGACGGATTCGTTGGGAGTGGCCCGTTTCAGGAATCTGGTGCCGGATATTTACAGCGTTTCTACCTCGTGGGAGCTGACGGGTGATGAGTATGTGGCGATGTCGGATACGGTGGTGGAAAACCGGGGTGTAGTGCTGAATGGGAGCCTGTCGAAGGAGATGATTTTTGCAGAGAAAACGCTGACCGTACAACTGACCAAGGCGGTGAAACAGAGTCTGCTGATTAGTAAAATATATGCGTCGGGCACGCGGGATGCCAACAACAAAACGTATGTGGCCGATGGATATGTGGAGATTTTCAACAATTCGGACGAGGTAGAGTATGCCGATGGCCTCTATTTGGCACTGGTGGAGGCGGAGTCGGTGGTGGCTTTTCCGGCAGCAGCGAACCCGAACTTCATTTATGCGCGTCAGGTTTACAGATTTCCCGGCAATGGAACAGAATATCCTATAGCCCCGGGTAGCAGCATAGTGGTGGCAAATAGTGCAATAAACCATTCTGCCAATGTGTCCACTTCGGTGGATTTGAGCAGAGCTGATTTTGAAGCAAAAGATACCAAATTTATCAACCGGGAGGATGTGCCGGCTATACAACTGATTTATACAGCATTCGCTTCGCTGAAATATATGAATCTGATTAACGGGGGAGATAATGGTCTGTTTCTGTTCAGAACGACAGATGATGTGAGTAGCTATCCTCTGTATTATATCCCGGGCAAATCGTCGGGCAATCGCTATATGCAGATTCCGGTGGGTAAAGTGATGGATGGTGTGGAGACTCTGAAAAATAAAACCACGACAGGACCCGACGTGAACTCGAAACGGATTCATCGTTTTATTGATGCTTCGTATATGTTTATTTCGGCATCGACCGGCTACACACACGAGAGCGTGGACCGCAAGGTGGATGTGAGCAAATCGACTTCTACGCGGGTTTATCTGCGCGACTCGAACAACAGTCTGTCGGACTTTAAAAACGTGACAGATCCCACTCCCCGGAAATACGACAAACCGCTTCTGCTGGAATAACAAACTATGGCACAATTGATTATGAAAATAAACAGATACCGGATTATGCAAAAAAGAACTCTTCTGCTATTGATAAATGTGGCATTGGGCGTTTGGGCTATGGCGCAGACCTACGTGCACCGCGAAGAGCATATATTGAATGAGCTGAGTCAGCCGTGGCTACGCACCCGAAACGCGGCTGCCCTGGGTTTGCAGAAGCAGTTGACACACGGTGTGAGCGAACTGGGATATGAGCAAAGCGGGGGCGACTACCACCGGGCACAGGCGGGAAACGCGGTGAACGGATTGCATTTTTACTCGGAGCGATACGACAAACTGACCAAAAACCTGGTGGTGTGGGGAAGTTTCGACTTCAGGATGGACCGCGAGAAAGAGCGGGCCTGGTCGGATGTATTCGATTGCAATCAGGGCACACCCTACCTGTTTGGCAGCAGCGTGAAGGGCAACTACGACAAGCAGATGTTTGAATTGCACGCCAAACTGAGTACAATAGAAAAAGGGGCGTGGACATTTGGTATGGGCATAGACTACAAGGTGGGCGATTTGTCGCGTTTGCGCGATCCGCGTCCGCGAAGCTATCTGGCCGATTACAGCGCTGTTCCCTCAGTGGTATATGCTCTGTCAAAGAATCAACGAATCGGGATAGATGGATTTGTGCGCTACCGGAAGGAGAAAATGCCTTCGACTTCTACGGTACAGGAGGACCCGGATTTGAAGTATTATACCTTCTTCGGAGTGGAGAATGCCGATGGTGTGGTAGGCGGATACAAAGGATTTCAACGCCAGTTTGTGAGCAATATTTACGGTGGAGATGTGCAGTATGCCTATACCGGCAGAGGCCTCAGCTGGGTTTCGACGGTGGGCTGCGAATGGGAAAAACAGGAGATATTGGGAAACATCAAACAGATGCCCGGCGGATATAACTCAACACGCCTTTCGGGGCAATCGGAGGTGGTATTCACCCACCGGAATCTGATGGTAAATGCTTCGCTCAGGGGATTTTACAACAGCGGAAGTGCAGACGAATACAGGCAGGAACTGATTACAACCCGCGACACAACCAACGGTGTGAGCTCGCAGGAGTGGCGCACGCTGTATGTGTACAACAATCGGTACAAAACCAATACGTATCAGGTCGATTTGGACTACAATATACGCGGACTGCGCGACAATGGGCGCGATTTTGCCTGGATGGCAGGTGCAGATGCCCGCTGGTGGGGATTTGACAACCGGTATAGTATGCCTTCGTCGGAATTCTCGGCTGACCGCTTTAGTGCAGGACTTTACGGTAGCGGACGATTGCTCAGCAAAAAGAGACACCGGATTGTGCTGACCGCAAAGGTGGCATACGACTTCGCGCAGGATGTGCATCTATCGCTGAGCGAAACGGCTCGCACAGTGCCTACAACGGCTTCAGGCACGTTTCAGACAGGCAGTTACGAAGTGGCCAATTCGGTCATTATCCCCGATTACAATTTGCTCAGAGAGAATGCTGTGAGCTATCGGGCAGAGGCTGTTTACAGTTTCCCTTTGTCGTTTAAGAAAAGCAATCTGGTGGGATATGTGAAAACCTTTTACAACCAAACGGTTTCTGAAAACGCCGGTAGCTGGATGAACAGTGGAATCACAATCGGAATAATACCCCAATAAACAAACCAATTATATCAATAACAGGATGAATAGCAAGATAGTATGTCTGTCGCTGGTGCTGGCCTGCACCCTACCGGTAATTGGCCAAAGCCGGCGAAAATCTATTGCCACAGCGGAGTCTGTCCCCACAGAAGTGGCAGATACAAGCAGCGGTCCCAAATCGCGCGAATTCGCTAAAATAGCCGCAGGCGCGAAGGTAAGAAAAGGCTTTTTCAATATTTACAAAAACAGGCAGGGCAATTTCTTTTTCGAAATACCCGATTCGCTGCTACACCGCGATATGCTGCTGGCCGGTCGCGTGGTAAACATCAGCGACAACAATAAAATGTCTGCCGGTCAGATGCGTACAAACCCTGTGCTGATCAGCTTTTCGAAGCGGGATAAGTATATCTTTATGCACCAGCCTGTGAGCGACCAGATAGCCGAAAACCCCAACGACCCGATAAGCGTGGCTCTGCAACGCAACAACATGGTTCCCATTGTTCAGAGTTTCGAAATAGCTGCCCGCAACGAAAAAAACGATGCCTCGCTGGTAGATGTGACCAAATACTTTGCCGACGAAGTGTCGCTGGTGTGGCCACTTGCCGGAATTGCCGGAGGCAGACTGGATACCAAAGCCAGTCAGATTGTGGAGATGAAGGCTTTTTCGCAAAACCTCGAAATCAAGTCGTTTTACAACTATTCGGGTGGTCGCGAACCATTTTGCGCTACCGTAAACTATTCTCTGGTGTTGCTGCCCGAAAAGCCGATGCAACCGCGTCTGGCAGACGAACGCATCGGATATATGGCCGATCAGAAGCGGGTTTTCAGTTCGGGTAAACCCTATAAAACGGTAAAATACATCAATCGCTGGCGCATTGAACCCCGCCCGGCAGATATGGAAAGATTCCAACGCGGCGAGCTGGTAGAACCACAAAAACCAATTGTCATTTATGTGGATACGGTGATGCCGGCCGTTTGGCGTAAATATGTGCGTGAGGGCATCGAAGAGTGGAACGCCGTATTTGAAAAGATTGGGTTCAAAAATGTGATCAAAGCCAAAGATTTTCCCAAAAACAGCGATTTTGACTCCGAAGATATCCGCAATACCTGCTTTCGCTATATTACGTCTGCCGATGCCAACGCGTCGGGTCCTTCGTGGACAGACCCCCGCAGCGGCGAGATTATTCAGGGTGATATTCTGTGGTGGCACAATGTGATTGAGTTGCTGCAAACCTGGCGTTTTGTGCAAACAGCCGCCGCCGACCCCGATGCCCGCGCAAAAGTGCTGAGTGAGGCCATCATGGGAGATGCTATCCGGTACGCCGTGGCACACGAAACAGGGCATGTATTGGGGCTCGAACACAACATGCGCGGATCTTTTGCCTACCCCACAGACTCGTTGCGTTCGCCATCGTTTACCCAAAAATACGGCACCACGGCCAGCATTATGGATTACGCCCGCAACAACTACGTGGCGCAACCCGGAGACAAAGAAAAGGGCGTGCGCATGACTCCGCCCAACATGGGGCCTTACGACTATTTCTCGATTCAGTTTGCCTACAAACCTGTTTTCGGGGCAAAAAGGCCGGAAGAAGAGCTGCCCGAAATAAACCGCTGGTTTAAGGAAAAAGGCACTAATCCTATGTATCTTTATGCCAAAATGATGCTCTCGCCTGTTGTGCCTGACCCATCTGCCCAAGCCGACGCGTTGGGCAACGATCTGGTAAAGTCGGGTAAATACGGAATCTCGAATCTGAAGCTAATCACCCGGAATCTGCTGAAATGGACCGTTGCAGAGGGCGATGATTACGATTTGCTGAAAGAGAGAATGGAAGGTATATACAAACTTTACTCCAGGCTGGTCATGCTTCCACTCTCGAATCTGGGAGGAGAATATACCTTTGCCGGCCCTGCCGGAATGCACAAGGAGACTTACGTGCCTGTGGAGAAGGAGAAACAACGCGAAACCATACGATTTGTAATCGGCGAAATAGCCAATAGTCAGTGGCTCGACCAACCTCAGCTCAATCGCCTGCTGGGGCCACAAACGGACAATCTGGCCAAACTGCAAACGTCGGCCATCAGCGCCATGCTGGGCAATTTTGTACTCGACAGGCTGGTGAGTAACGCGAGTTTGTACACCACAAATCCCTATACAATCTCTGATTACATGAAAGATCTGGATACGCAGGTGTGGAGCGCTACCACCGATGCCAATCTGTCCGGTTTCGACAAAAACATTCAACTAACCTACATAGACAGAATGATAGCTCTGATAAGCCCCTCAATCGGTAAAACAGACCGGAGCGAGGCGCGTGGAATGAAAGAGAATCTTTGGGCATCGGCAGCTTCGGCGCAGTTGCTGAATGCCCGCGGGCGGGTGGCTCAACTCATTCAGAGTCAGCCACAACATGCCGGCCACTACCGTTTGATTTTAAACATGATTGATAACATAAACAAATAACAATACGCATGAAACTAAGAATCTGGATTCTGACGCTGCTTTTCAGCGCAGTCGCTTTGCAGCTAAAGGCCGATGCCGGACAATGGCTACCCTCTCAGATAGGCGAAAAACTGGCAGATATGAAAAAGGCGGGGCTAAAACTCTCTGCCGAAGATATTTACAGCATCAACAAAGCCTGTATAAAGGATGCCGTGGTGGGATTGAGTAACTCCGATCTGGTTTTCGACCCCTTCTGCACAGGCAGTTTTATATCCGATAGCGGACTGGTAATGACCAACTACCACCCCATGATACGCTACATAGAAATGCTGTCGAACGCCAAAAACGACTTCCTGAAATATGGTTACTGGGCCGAAAACCGCACACAGGAATCCCGTTGCTATGGTCTGGCTGTAGTACAATTGGTGAGAATGGTGGATGTGACGGAAGAACTGACTGCGGGAACAGATACCCTCTCGCAGGCCAGGAAAACCGAAATTTACAACGAACGTGGTAGAAAGATTGTAAGCCGATACACAAAGGGTCTTGGCACCAAGGGCAACATAGCCTCGCTCACCGCTGGAAATCAGTTTATACTATCAATATACAAGGTTTACGAAGATGTTCGTATGGTGGCAGCACCTCCCATGGTTTTGGGTAAATTTGGCGGCGATGCCGATAACTGGATGTGGCCCCGTCACACCTGCGACTTTGCCCTTCTGCGCGTATATGCCGGCAAAAACAACGCTCCGGCAGAGTATAACAAAGAGAATCAACCTCTACACGGAAATCCCTTCCTGAAGATTTCCACTTCAGGAGTAAAAGAGAATGACTTCGCCATGGTGGTAGGTTATCCCTCTTCCACCAAACAGTATATTCCCTCATTTGCCATCCGCTATCTGGTGGACGAAGAGTTGCCTTCGATTATCGACATCCGGGCCGAGAAACTGAAAGTCCTGCGTGAGGCTATGGCGGCCAATCCGGCTATCAAACTGCGATATACTGCCCGCATCAACAGCATTACCAACAAATATCTGCGTGCTATAGGCGAACTCAATGGCATGAAACGCATGAACCTGATTGCCCAAAAAGAGGCAGAGGAAAAAGAGCTGACCGAATGGATAAATGCCAATCCCCAACGTAAGGCAAAATATGGAAATGCATTGCCTGAAATGGAGCGTATTTACAAAAAACTGAAAGTCTACAATCTGGCAACTGTCTATTTCGAAGAGACTGCGCTGTATGGCTCCGAGGTGATTCCGTTTGCCGGAAAATTCGAAAAAATGGTACAAATGTTTTCGCGCAAAAAGGTCAATAAGGTAGCTGTGGCCGGCGAGGTAAAGAAACTAAAGCCTCTGACAGAGCAATTCTTTGGCAGCTGGGACTACGAAGTAGACAGGTTGATGTACCGCAACATGATCTTCCGCTATTTCGGGAAAATGCCCGATGAACTGAAACCAAAAGATATGATTGATGAATTGAAAATTTATGGTGGTGATATTGAGAAATATTCGCAGGAGGTTTTCAAAAAATCCATCATCACGCACAAAGACAGCCTGATGAAGTTTCTCGAAAGGGTTGATTCATCGACAATTGGTAAACTTACCGGCGACCCGGTGTATAAAATGGCTCTCAGCTTCTACAGAACAAATGTGGCAAGGGTTATTAACCAAAAGAAAGCCTTTCAGAACGAGCAAGCCGATCACTATCGGATTTATATGCAGGCAATACTCGAAAAAAATACCGGTAAAAAGCTATCGCCCGATGCCAATCAGACTCAGCGAATATCCTACGGAAAGGTGAGTGGTTGTGTATCGGCAGATGGTATGGAATACAAATACTACACCACTCTGGATGGTTTATTCGAAAAGAATGTGAAGTTTAGCGGTAATGAAGATTATCTCATTCCCCGGAAAATCAGAGAGCTAAACGCTAAGAAAGATTTCGGAACCTATGCTCAGGAAGGCACTATCCGCACCTGCTTTATGACCACCTGCCACACTTCGAGCGGCAACTCGGGCAGCCCTGTACTCAACGCCAAAGGTAACGTAATCGGGCTCAACTTCGACCGTCTTGCCGATGGGGTAGCCTCAGATTATCGCTATCTGCCCGAACTAAGCCGCAATATTTGCGTTGATATCAGATATATGCTATTTGTACTCGACAAATATTCGCCATCGAAATATGTATTGAAAGAGATGAAATTTGTAAAATGATTTTCAGGATGAAAAAACAATTGCTTGTGACAGTATTTTGCCTGGCTGCCATCACAATAAGTGGACAAGAGAGACCACGTAAAGGCAAAGAAAAACCACCCGTTTTGCACGAAGTATCCAATAAAGAGGTGGTGCAAAGCGTCTATCCCGAGGCTGAAAAGGTGGAAAAAGTAAACGAATACTGGTACAAAATACTGGATGCATCCAATAAAATAATTGGATTTGCTATGTCGAGCCAGAATTTTTGCAAAGAGATAAAGGGTTACCACAACACTACACCGATCATGATTCTGACCGATAAAAGCTTTACGATAAAGAAGATAACTCTTCTCTCGAACTACGAAACTTTGGGTTATGTACGAAAACTCGAAAGAAGAGGCTTTTTCTGTCTGTGGGACGGAAAAAACCTCTCTGAAGCCAAAGCCGTTGAAGCCGACGGATATACCGGTGCTACCTACACGGCAAAAGCAGTTATTCAAAATGTTGCATTTCTGTTGAATAACGGGCAGAAAAAGCTACCCAAAACCAATTAATCCTCCACTTCGTCTCTCTGTCGCTTGGCCAATAGTTGCCCTTTCATGTAAATGTAAAGGGCCAAAATGGCTTGTACCAGATAGAGGGAAATTGCCACATCATATCCCCAGAGCGGTGCACCCAAAGACTGATCGGTATTGAAAACCAACAACGACAAAAATCCGGTGAGTGAAAGCACCGTGAAGACCATGCGGTTGTGCATATCTTTGAGCAGCAAAACCAGCAATCCCAATAAGGTCGCAAAGAAAGACAAATAGATGGCCGAGAAATTGGTAAAATAGGAATAGTTATCGAGCATGTAACCCATTCCCGAGAAATTATTATTAGGCCTGATAAGCGGTTTCAGTACCGGTATTGTGGCAATTATTCGCTCAGAAAGAGGGGTTTCGTTGTATTTTTTCGCCTTCAACTGTTGAGCCTGGCTCTGGTTTGCGGGATCGACTTGTGTCGAACTTTCGGAAATAATATTGTGCTTGGGAGTACTGCAGCTTTCGGGTGTAAAAGGCAGCAAAAAAGCGACTAAAAGCAAAGCCTGTATCAGCTTGGTCAGTTTAAATAGTTTTTCCATGGCTCGATTTTTTTGATTATTTTTACAAAAATAGTGTACTAATCGGATAATTATACTTTTAGCTGCATTTTTTTGATGCCATCCGCATTGTTTTACTACAAAAACAAACATCGTATGTTTTTTAGTTGCATATTATTAACCCTCCCTGATGATATTCGGGTGAAGAAAAATTCTTTCTTCAATAAACATTGAAATACATCCGATTTGTGCAATATTTTTTTTAATTTTGCAGATATCAAAGTTATTATTATGTCTGACGAACCTATCGATATCAATCCTGACGATTTAGAAGAAACAAATATCACCGGAGATGAGTATCTTCTTCCGGCAAAACCGACTCATTCCGGATATCGCGTACCGGCCATTTCTACGGATGATTTGAAGCATCATTTGTCGGGAATGTACCAAAACTGGTTTTTGGATTACGCCTCATACGTTATACTTGAGCGTGCAGTACCACATATCAACGACGGACTGAAGCCTGTTCAGCGCCGGATTCTGCATTCGATGAAACGACTGGATGATGGTCGCTACAACAAGGTGGCCAACATCATCGGACACACCATGCAATTTCACCCGCACGGCGATGCCTCTATCGGCGATGCCCTGGTGCAATTGGGGCAAAAAGACATTCTGATTGATTGCCAGGGAAACTGGGGAAATATTCTTACCGGCGATGGTGCTGCAGCTCCCCGATACATCGAGGCACGACTTTCTAAATTTGCAATAGACGTAGTATTCAACCCGAAAACAACCGGGTGGAAGCTCTCTTACGACGGACGAAATAAAGAGCCAATCACTTTGCCGGTGAAGTTTCCTTTGCTGCTGGCTCAGGGCGTAGAGGGTATTGCCGTGGGTCTATCGTCCAAAATATTACCCCACAATTTCAACGAACTGCTGGATGCCTCTATGGCTTATCTTCGGGGCGAATCTTTCCGCCTCTATCCCGACTTTCTGACGGGTGGACTGGTAGATGTGTCGAAATACAACGATGGCGAACGCGGTGGCTCAGTAAAAGTACGGGCGAAAATTGAGAAAAAAGACAACAAGACGCTTGCAATTACACAAATACCTTTTGGAAAAACAACCTCAACGGTTATTGATTCTATTCTGAAAGCCAATGAAAAAGGGAAAATCAAGATAAAAAAGGTAGACGACAACACGGCACGTGATGTCGAAATTCTGGTACATCTTCAGCCCGGTGTTTCATCCGATAAAACAATTGATGCGCTCTATGCATTTACCGATTGTGAAGTAAGCATATCGCCCAATTGTTGTATTATTTCTGATAACAAACCACACTTTCTGAATGTCAGAACCATTCTGCGTCACAATACCGATCAAACGCTGGTTTTGCTGCGCACAGAGCTCGAAATAGAAAAGGGGGAACTTCAGGAGCAACTACTCTTTTCATCTCTCGAAAAAATATTTATCGAAGAGCGAATCTACAAAGACAAGCAGTTCGAGAATGCATCGTCGATGGACGAAGCTGTTGCGCACATAGATAGTCGGCTGACGCCTTACAAGCCTTCATTTATTCGCGAGATTACAAAGGAGGATATTCTCAGATTGATGGAGATAAAGATGGGCCGCATTCTCAAATTCAATTCGCTGAAAGCCGAAGAACTTATTGCAAATATTAAGGCTCAAATTGATACGATTGACAACCACCTGAATCACATTGTAGATTACACCATTGCCTGGTTTCAAAAGCTCAAAGATAAGTATGGAAAGGCTTATCCGCGCATGACAGAGATACGCAATTTCGATACGATAGTGGCAACCAAAGTGGCCGAAGCCAACGAAAAATTGTACATCAACCGCGAAGAGGGTTTTATCGGTACAGCTCTGAAAAAAGATGAGTTTATTTCAAATTGTTCAGACATCGACGACATCATCATTTTCTTCAAAGACGGCAAATACAAGATTGTGAAAGTGAGCGACAAACAGTTTGTTGGTAAGGGAATTATTCATGTCAATGTGTTTAAAAAGAACGACAAACGAACAATTTACAATGTCGTTTATCAGGATGGTAAAGGCGGTGCATATTATGTAAAAAGATTTGCAGTAACCGGGCTGACACGAGACAAAGAGTACGATCTGTCTCAGGGAAAAGCAGGTAGTAAGGTTTGCTACTTTACCGCCAACCCCAACGGAGAAGCAGAGGTTATCCGCGTGGTACTGAAGCCCAATCCGCGCCTGCGAAAGACCTCTTTTGAGGAAGACTTCAGCAAAATAGCCATCAAAGGACGGCAGTCTATCGGAAATATACTGACCAAGAACGATGTGTTCCGCATCACACTAAAGAACCGGGGTGGCAGCACCCTGGGCGGGCGCGAGGTGTGGTTCGATCCCGATGTACTTCGTATCAACTACGATAGCCGCGGCGATTATCTGGGCGAATTTCACAGTGGCGATCTGATTTTGGTTGTGCTCAAAAACGGAGATTACTACACCACCAATTTCGATGCCGGCAATCACTACGAAGCCAATATACTGCGCATTGAAAAATTTGATGCCAATAAGGTCTGGTCAGCAGCTCTGTTCGATGCAGATCAGGGGTATATATATCTCAAACGGTTTAGTTTTGAACCCTCTGCAAAAAAACAAAACTTCCTGGGTGAGAATCCGAAATCGGAGCTCAAACTATTAACCTGCGAGGTTTATCCGCGTGTGGAGGTGAAATTCGACGGCAACGATAGTTTCCGCGAACCTCTCGAAATTGATGTAGATGAATTTATCAGCGTCAAAAGTTTTCGTGCCAAGGGAAAACGAATATCAACTTTCAGGATTGGAGAACTTACAGAACTGGAACCTACACGTTTTCCGGAGCCCGGAGAGATACCCGCTACGGAGCCCGAAGAGGAGAGCCCTGAGGAGGATGATGTGGTCTCTGATACCGATATAATCGATGATATAATCGGCCAGAAGCGTCTGTTTTAATCGTTATCAACTAATGAAAGGTGTATGAAGTCACGCGTACTGATGTTTGGTATGATGCTGTTTCTACAGCAACTAATGTGGGCTCAGAAGGAGAACCTTCCGCATACACTTTCACTAAACTTCGGTACAGGAAGCAGCTCGGTACTCGAAACCTATCTCACACCATACAGCTACTCGGGTACCGACTACCGACTCACGTGTTTTTCTGAAGCAGTACGCGATTCGGGTAAATGGCTGGGAAAGCATGAGTTATCACTCGACTACAGTCAAACGACGAATTTCTCGGGCAGAGGACTCTATCACAATGGATTTATCAACTACAATTACACCCGACTTCGTCGTTTTGAACTCTCTGCCCGATGGACTTTGGCCGGAGGCATGGGAGGCGATTTACTCGTTGGGGCCATTTACAATTCGCGTAATTCAAACAATCCGGCACAAGCCAAACTCAATCTGAACAGTGGACTTTCTGCCTTGGCCGAATACCAGTTCACCTTGCGTAAAAGAGCCTTTTCTGTGAGATATTATACTTTTATACCCTTGTTGGGCATCGGTTTTGCACCCGAATACGGACAATCGTACTACGAGATTTTTCGTTTAGGCAACAGCGATGGTGTGGTTAATTTGCTTTCGCTGCACAACCAGTGGGCCATGAGCAACAGATTGAGCATACAGTTTCCCTGTGGCGGTTACGCATTGCAGCTGGGTTATTTCAACACCATATACCAAACCCGCATTCATCAAAACGAGACATCGTTGATTTCACACAACCTGACGATTGGTATTTCGGGCGATTTCATGCGCCTCGACAAATCAAGAAGGTAGTTTCAACCCAATAATTGACGCAAATGAGCAAATGGATCTTCACAATATTCATCGGGTTTCTTCTCGCTTCCTGCGTGAAAGAGCCTCAATACTCCAATACTCCCCGCGACAACTTCGAGGCGCTGTGGAAACTACTGGACGAAAGATATTGTTTCTTTGAATACAAAAAGCTGGATTGGAATGATGTACACAGCCGGTACAGTGCGCGTATCAGCAACTCCATGTCGGAAGAGCAGCTGTTTGGGGTTATGGCCGAAATGCTGGCAGAACTCAAAGACGGACATGTGAATCTGTTTTCGTCTTTCGATATTTCCCGCTACTGGGATTGGTACGAAAAATATCCCGATAACTTTGACGAAAAGATTCAGCGTCGGTACCTCGGCAGCAATTATCTGGTGGCCAGTGGCATCAAATACAAAGTACTGAACGACAATGTGGGTTATATGTATTACGGCAGTTTTTCAGATGCTATAGGCGATGGGAATCTGGATCAGATAATCTCTCGCTTCAGCCTTTGCGATGGTATAATTATTGACATCCGCAACAATGGAGGAGGCGATCTGACAAACGTAGATATACTCGCTGCCCGCTTCAACAACGAACGACGTCTGGTAGGATACATTACCCATAAAACAGGCAAAGGGCACAATGATTTTTCGAATCCTTACCCCAAATACCTGGGAACCACAGGGCGTTTACGCTATCAGAAACCGGTAGTTGTGCTCACCAACCGGGCCTGTTTTAGTTCTGCCAACGATTTTGTAAGTGTAATGAAGCAACTGCCTACCATAACCATTGTAGGCGACAGCACCGGAGGCGGAAGCGGATTGCCTTTTAGCTCCGAATTGCCCAACGGGTGGAGTATACGCTTCTCGGCAAGCCCAATGTTCAATGCCAATATGGATCAAACAGAATTTGGTATCGCCCCCGATGTAAAAGTAGAAATGAATAGCGATGATATGAAAAAAGGTGTTGACACTTTGATTGAGGAGGCGCGAAAACTGATAAAAGAAAAGAGTAAAACGAGTTAGAACAGAACAGATATTGTTTGGGGATTCACATAAAAAAACCTGCTGCAGAATCCCGCAGCAGGTTTTTTATCATACAGTCCATTATTTTAATCCACGATTTTTGAGTAGAGCATCCGGATTGGGCTCGGCACCACGAAACTGCTTGTAGAGCTTCATAGGCTCATCACTCCCTCCTTTTTCCAAAATATTCTGGCGATAACGGGTAGATATTTGCTGATCAAAGATATTTCCGGCTTCTACGAAGGCATTGAAAGCGTCAGCATCCAGCACCTCAGCCCACAGATAGCTGTAATAACCGGCAGAATAGCCATCCCCATCGAATATATGCTTAAAATAGGTAGAACGATAGCGGGGTACTATTTCGCCGATGAGACCCAATTGCGTCATTTGTTCGGCCTCAAATTTACGCACATCTTTCAGTTCCGGTGTTTCGAGCGTATGCCATTTCATATCAAGGATAGCCGCAGCGACAAGCTCTGTTGTGGCAAATCCCTGGTTGAATTTCGAAGCTCTCTTCATTTTTGTGATTAACGAGTCGGGAATAATCTCGCCGGTTTTGTAGTGACGCGCATACATTTTGAGCACTTGCGGATCAGTTGCCCAATGTTCCATTAGCTGAGAAGGAAGTTCTACAAAATCGCGTGCAACGCTGGTTCCCGATACGCGGGGATAGGAGCAGCGGGTAAGCATTCCATGCATTGCATGACCAAATTCGTGAAAGAGCGTTTCCACCTCATCGATAGTAAGCAGCGAAGGCGCATCGGCTGTGGGCTTGGTGAAGTTTCCTACATTGACTATCACCGGGCGTATCTCTTTGCCGTTTTGTACATACTGATCGCGGAAATTGGTCATCCAGGCACCCACACGCTTTCCGGCACGCGGGAAATAGTCGGTATAGAAAACACCCAAATGAGAGCCATCAGCATCTTTCACCTCAAATGCCTTCACATCCCGATGATAAACAGGCATATTTTTAAGCTCCACAAAAGAGATACCCCACAACTTATTGGCCACATCAAACACTCCGTTGAGCACATTGTCGAGTTTAAAATAGGGTTTCAGTTCATCTTCGTTGAGTGCATATTTTGCTTTGCGTACTTTTTCGGTATAGTACCACCAATCCCACGATTGCAATTTGAAGGAATTTCCTTCGCTAGCCGACAGCTTTTGCATATCTGCCAACTCCTCTTTTGCCCTTTGAACGGCCGGGGTCCAGATATTGTTAAGCAGATTCATGACACGTTCGGGCGTCTGAGCCATTTTATTATCGAGAGTGAAAGCTGCGTACGATTTAAATCCAAGCAATTGAGCTTTTTCGGTTCGAAGTTTTACTATCTTAGCAAGAATATCCTTGTTATCGAATGCATTGTCGTTGTCGCCCCGATTGATGTATCCTTTGTACAGTTTTTCGCGCAGTTCGCGTTTATCGGCATACTGAAGAAAAGGCAACATGCTCGGTTTTTGTACCGAAAACAGCCATTTGGCAGCCGATTTTCGCTGTTTCGCATCTTCGGCCGCAGCTGTTTTTACCGATTCGGGCAAACCGGCCAAATCGGCTTCATCGTTTATTTCGAGCACAAAACTATTGGTTTCTTTGAGCAGATTATTGCTAAAATTGAGAGCCAATACAGCCAATTCCTTATTGATGGCCCGCATTCTCTCTTGCTGAATGGCCGGTAATAATGCCCCCGCACGTACAAAATCTTTGTAGTAAAGCTCCAATACCCGTTTCTGTTCGGTAGTCAATTTTTCATTGTTCCGATTATCATACACCGCTTTTATCCGTTCAAACAGCTTGCTGTTGAGCGAAATATTATCGTTGTGCTCAGTGATGAGTGGTGTAATTTTTGCCGCAATGGTTTGCAATGAATCATTTGTCTCGGATTCGGTCAGATTGAAAAAAATCATAGAGACCTTTTTGAGCGTCTCTCCGCTGAGATCGAGAGCTTCTATTGTGTTTTTGAACGTTGGAGACTGCGGATTGCTGACAATGGCAGCAATCTCTGCCGTATGTTCGGCCATGCCCTTTTCGAAGGCCGGCATATAATGTCTGTTTTTGACCGATTCGAAAGGTGGAACACCAAATTGGGTCGTAAACGGTTTCAACAGCGGATTATCGCCATTGAGTTTCTTTTTTGTAGCGCAAGAGCTAATCATAAGCATTGAAGCTAAAAGAGTGGGTAAAACATAATTCTTCATACCGGTTTTTAATGTTTAATAATGAATACTGTATCTGTCGGACATTCAGCCATACAGAACTGAAACTACATCTATCTAATCCTGACGTGCATCTTCCTTAAACGTAACATAACAGCTAATGGGAAAATGATCCGACAACTTAATCCGGTCCACTTTACAGTTGTAAGCCTCTATGCCTTTGGAGTGCAATATATGATCTATACGGAAATAAAAACGATTTTCGTTGTATGTGATACCCGGCCCGAATCCCGTATCTACGTATGCATCCTCCATATCCCCCTTAATTGTCTGATATACATAAGAAATAGCACTATCATTGAAGTCTCCGCACACAATTATCTCACGATTGCTTTCGTTGATATAGTCCCTCACAATCATGGCCTGTTTCGCCCTCTCCTTATAAGCCTGACCCATTTTTTTTATTACCACATCATTAAAATCTTCCAGATTCTTGGACGAAAAATCTTTTATTACTTTTTTATAAACGCCAATATCATCCGACGTAAACTTATTGGATTCCAGATGATTATTTATCAAATCAATTTTTCGGTTACCAATCCGGATGGTATATGCAGTAGAACCATTGTACAGGCTTTCCATCTTTAATTTATGGGATGCCACAATTGGGTATTTCGAGAAACAGACCAAACCTGCAAAGCTCCACTCATTGTCAACATGCCCCGTAATTTTGTAATACGGATATTTCCTGAATGCTTTCAGTATCTCTTTCCTGTCGAGAAATCCTTCGTTTTTACTCCATCCAAACTCCTGCAAACAGACAATATCGGCATCCTGCCTGAGAATATACTCCACAACCGGATTCGGTTTTTTGCGCGTATGTCTCTGATAATTGAAACACCGGACATTGTATGAAAGAATTTTAATTGAATTTACCGGCACCTCTTCAGTTTGAGAATGCATGGGGAAATAGACCCGAAACTGATGCCAACTCAGAATGATTCCCAACAGAGAGAACACCACATAAATACGCAACCGGATAAGCCAATAGACCAGAAAAAAAATATTACCCAGGAAAAAGACCGGAAAAAGGAGGCCCAGATAGGGGAAAAACCAACCCTTTAAAGGTGATACCAGATTAGAAAAGGCAGACAAGGACAATGCCACGACAACCAACAAGTTACCCAGCAACACCAGGACATGAAAAAAACTTTCCAGTCCAAAAGGTTTATCACGTTTCCATCTACTTGCGGCTAGCATCGAATAAAAATCTTTTTTCGTTAGGTGAAAGGCTGTCGTAGCCCGATTTCTTTAATTTATCCAGTATCTTATCCAATTCCTTATTGTCGTTACTCCGGCGTGCCCTGAACTCATCGTCGGTCTCGGGACGTTTGTACTTCACTTTTAGTTTTGATTTAGGTTTAATTGAAAACAGACCCAATATATAGTCGATTATCTTATTAAATCTGCTTGTCAGGTCAAATCCCTTACCCAAGCCAAACACAAAGAAATACCCCAGCGCTGCCCCACCCAGGTGCGCAATATGCCCACCAGCATTTGAAGATGTAACACTCAGCAGATCAATCAGTATAGAGAACAACGCAATATACTTAAGCTTAACACTCCCCACAAAAAGAAGCTGTACTGTGTGGTCGGGAATACGAAATGCCGTGGCACATACAATAGCTAAAACAGCAGCCGAAGCCCCCACCATGGTGCTGGCTTGCCCTTCGAAAAAAGGTATGGTATTGTATGCCAGCAAATAGAGAAATGCACCGGCCAAGCCACCGAACAGATAGAGCGCCACCATTTGCTTTTCGGTAAAGATCTGCAAAAAAAGCACCCCAAACCAATAGAGCCACAGCATATTGAAGAGGATATGCATAAACCCACTGTGCAAAAACATGTAGGTAAAAAGAGTCCACGGCCTGAATAGCAATTCCATCGGATTCGACGACAAGGAAAAAAGATCGGCCAGACTTAATCCGGAGAGTTTAAACAAATCGCCGATAACCTGAAGCAGCCCCAAAACAACAAACACAGCCATATTGACCATAATGAGTCGCTTCAGAGCATTGCCCCTGCGAAAGTGTTGTTTCAGCTCAATAAAAATATCGCCCATTATCTCTGTCTTTTTTCTTCCAAAACTTAACTAAAATAAAACCAAACAATATTCCACCCAGGTGAGCAAAATGAGCAACATTGTCGCCCGAAAACCGGGCTACCCCCATAAATAGCTCTACCAAACCGTAGAACACAACAAAATATTTTGCTTTTATAGGTATAGGTATAAACATCAGATAGAGCGGAGTGTTTGGATACAACATGGCAAATGCCAGCAAAATGCCAAAAACAGCACCCGAAGCTCCTACTGTGACGTGCATATTGAGGTACAAATCATTCAGATAAATAAGATCCGACTCTTTGAGCAACGAAAGATCGGTGAGCCCCGAAAAATAAGAACTGAGCAACGGCTGAACAGATATCAGCGACTGCGCAGAACCACTGTCAACCGCCTGACTGAGGGCAATGATTACAGACTGATTCTCGACCAGCCAGAAGACCTGCTGCACCACGCCCGCACCAATCCCCGTAATCATATAAAAAATAAGAAAACGCTTTGGTCCCCAGGTCGATTCGATTGCACGCCCAAACATGTATACGGAAAACATATTAAAAAACAGGTGTGTAAAACTACTGGTATCGTGCATAAACATATAGCTCACAAACTGATAAAGCTTAAAATCAGGTGCCAATATCAGATGTAATCCCAACCATTTGGTCAGATCAACAGGCACCCCAATCAGATTCATAGAGACCTTGGGTAGTGTAACTGCTGCCAGCCAGAAAAGAAGATTTATGAATATAATATTTTTGGTAACCGGGGGTATGCTTTGCAAGAATCCGTTATTTGAACTCATCATATTTTCGTTGTTTTTGATGCAAATTTACTCTTTTTCGTCTAAAAAAAAGGATGAAAAATTAATCAATTCCAGATTTCACCGATATATTACCAAAAATTTAGAAATTATTTCGTTTTGTTTGTTGAATATGAAAAAATTAATCCTATATTTGCATCTTCCAAATAACCACTGAGTGCGGGTTCAATTAACAAGATAATTCTTTAACTCTAAATTTAATATGCATTTATGAACAAGTCAGAACTTATTGATGCTATGGCATCAAAAGCAGGCATTGCAAAGGGAGATGCCAAAAAAGCCCTCGATGCATTTACTGCTACTATCGCCGAAGAGATGAAAAAAGGAGAAAAAGTTGCTTTAGTTGGCTTTGGAACTTTCTCTGTAGTTGAAAAAAGCGCAAGAACGGGAATCAATCCGGCTACAAAAGCCAAAATTGAAATTGCTGCTAAAAAAGTAACCAAATTCAAACCAGGAGCTGAATTGGAGCTATAAGAAATTTCATTTTTATTTATTACAAATAAGAGGTGTAAACATTTTGATTTACACCTCTTATTTTTTTCACTCATTTAAAAAATACTATCTTTGCATTCTGTTTCATTCTGAAGCCTGGAGTGCCGGTTAATTTGTCGTATATATCTATCCAGTAAAGCATTCTGCAACAACAAAAACCGGTCTGACAAAAATAAATAACGAAAATAACCATTCAATAAAATGAATTTAGAAGCAAAAATAGCACAATCTACCGGTCGCGCAATCGCTGCACTTTACGGACAAGAGGTTAATGAGTCGCTCATACAGTTGAGCAAAACAAAAAAAGAGTTTGAAGGACACCTGACTCTGGTGACATTTCCATTGCTGAAAGTCTCGCGCAAAAATCCGGAAGCCACAGCTCAGGAGATCGGCCAATATCTGCTTGAAAACGAACCTGCCATTGCCGGATTCAATGTAATAAAGGGATTTCTCAATCTGGTTATCGATTCGAAGGTATGGATTGGGTTGTTGCAGGAGATAGCTGTTCAGCCGGATTTCGGGTTTACGACTGCCGATGAAAAATCGCCTCTGGTAATGATAGAATACTCTTCTCCCAATACCAACAAACCTCTGCACCTGGGGCATGTGCGCAACAATCTGCTGGGATTCAGTCTTTCGGAAATACTGAAAGCCAATGGAAATAAGGTCATTAAAACCAATATCGTCAACGACCGGGGTATCCACATTTGCAAGTCGATGCTGGCCTGGAAAAAATGGGGTAACGGAGAAACTCCCGAAAGCTCTGGTCTGAAGGGCGATCACCTGGTGGGGAAATATTACGTGGTTTTCGACAAAGAATACAAAGCTCAGATAAAACAACTGACCGAAGGCGGTCAAACCGAAGAGGCCGCCAAAAAGAATGCACCCCTGATGCTCGAAGCACAGGAAATGCTCCGGTTGTGGGAAGCAGGCGATACCGAAGTGGTAGAGATGTGGAAGATGATGAACAGCTGGGTGTATGCCGGTTTTGATGTCACTTACAAGAAACTGGGTGTGGATTTCGACAAAATATATTACGAATCGGAAACCTATCTCGAAGGAAAAGAGAAGGTGATGGAAGGTCTCGAAAAAGGTGTTTTCTACCAAAAAGAGGACAACTCGGTATGGGCCGATCTTACAGGTGATGGACTCGACCACAAGCTTTTGCTGCGTGGCGATGGCACCTCTGTTTACATGACGCAGGATATTGGCACAGCCAAACTACGCTACCGCGACTACCCGATAAACAAAATGGTGTATGTGGTAGGAAACGAACAGAATTACCATTTTCAGGTACTCTCTATTTTGCTGGATAAGGTAGGATTTGAGTGGGGCAAAAGCCTTGTTCACTTCTCATACGGCATGGTGGAACTTCCCGAAGGAAAGATGAAATCGCGCGAGGGAACTGTGGTAGACGCAGATGACCTGGTGGATGAAATGGTAAATACGGCGCAGGAAACATCGCAGGAGCTGGGCAAACTGGATGGTTGCACTCCCGAAGAGGCTGCCAATATTGCACGCACGGTGGGTTTGGGCGCGCTCAAATACTTCATTTTGAAAGTTGATCCACGCAAAAACATGACCTTCAACCCGAAGGAGTCTATCGACTTCAACGGAAATACAGGTCCGTTTATTCAATATACTCACGCCCGCATCTGCTCTGTATTGCGCAAAGCCGCGGAGCTGGGTATCGATACAAAAACACCTGTCTCTGAAGCCATTGTGCTTTCGGCCAAAGAGCAAATGCTTATACAATCACTGGCTGGTTTTGCCGCTGTGGTGAAAGAGGCGGGAGAACAATACAGTCCGGCTGTGATTGCCAACTACATATATGATCTGGTGAAAGAGTACAACCAATTTTACCACGAGTTTTACATCATTCGCGAAGAGGATGAGGCGATCAGACATTTCCGTCTGGTGCTGTCGGAAAATGTGGCGAAAGTGGTTCGATTGGGCATGTCGTTGCTTGGAATTGAGGTTCCTGAACGGATGTAATAACCTGTTAACCGGACTGGAATGAAACGAAAAAAGGTGATTGTGGTAGGTGCCACATCGGGTATAGGGATGGGACTGGCGCGTATTTTCGTCCAAAACCAGTATCAGGTTGGTATCACCGGTCGCAGATTGCCCTTGTTGCATCAGCTATGCAACGAAAATCCTGATGCCTGTTTTGTAAAGGCGATGGATGTAACCCAACCCGACGAAGCCATCCGTCAGCTCGAAATGCTGGTGGCCGAAATGGGCGGACTGGATCTGCTGATTCTGAATTCGGGTACCGGCCACCGCAATGAGGCGTTGGATTTTACCCTCGAACTGCCTGCTATACAGACCAATGTGTTGGGCTTTACGGCTCTTGCAGACTGGGCATTCAATTATTTTTCGGAACAAAAAGGCGGACATCTGGCGGTGGTGAGCTCGGTAGCCGGCATACGTGGTAGCCGTTTTGCACCCGCCTACGGGGCATCCAAAGCCTATCAGATTAGCTATATGCAGGCGTTGAGACAAAAGGCGAAGAAGCTGAAACTACAGGTTACGATAACCGATATCCGCCCCGGTTTTGTAGATACGGCGATGGCACAGGGCGATGGTTTGTTTTGGGTAGCGTCGGTAGAGAAGGCAGCTCAACAGATATACAAGGCATTAAGTCAAAAGAAAGAGATTGTTTACATTACTAAAAGATGGCGACTGGTAGCCGGATTTATCAGGCTATTGCCCCGAATGATATACGAAAAAGTGTAAGGGCACTCGGATTTACAGATTGTTTAATCACCACTTAAAAGGTTAAAACTATGAATGAGAAGATGGTACAAGCACTCGTTGCATTTCAGGTAAACGAGATTACAGAGAGTATGGTTTACAGAAATCTGGCCAAGTTAGAGAAGAAAGCAGCTAACAAAGAGGTGCTCAACCGCATTGCCGATGAAGAGTTGGGGCACTACACCATTTTGAAAAAATTTACGAACCAAAGCCCGAAAGCCAATAAATTTAAGGTGTGGTGGTACACCCAAATTGCATCGATATTCGGCATTACCTTTGGGATAAAACTGATGGAAAAGGGCGAGGTGCATGCGCAGGAAACTTACGGAAGCTTTGCGCAATACCCGGAGTTGGTGCAGATTGGCGCCGATGAAGGTGTACATGAAAAAGAACTCATTGATATGATTGACGAGGAGCGTCTCAACTATATGGGTTCTGTTGTATTGGGTCTCAATGACGCGTTGGTAGAGCTTACCGGTGCTTTGGCCGGATTTACCCTCGCGCTGAAAAATCCCGAACTGATTGCACTCACCGGTAGCATTACCGGGGTGGCAGCGGCGCTCTCTATGGCGTCGTCGGAATACCTGTCGACCAAATCGGAAGGCGGAGATAAAAGTCCGGTAAAGGCATCTCTCTATACCGGTACAGCCTATCTGATTACGGTGGTACTACTCGTATTGCCATTTTTGCTTCTTACCAATGTACTACTCTCTCTGAGTATCACAATCGTAACGGCTCTCTCTATTATCGCGTTGTTTAATTACTATTATGCAGTGGCAAAAGACGAGAGCTTCAAACGCCGGTTTATCGAAATGGCGACTTTGAGCACAGCTGTCGCGGTTATTAGTTTCGGAATCGGATATTTGATGAATCGCGTAATTGGAGTGGATATCTGATGCAAAATGAATGCGTACTCCTTTCGTCGGCTTACCTGCCACCGTTGCACTATTTTTGTAAAATATACCACTACAAGAATGTGCTTATCGAGCAACATTGCAACTATGTGAAGCAAACCTACCGCAACCGCTGCAACATAGCCGCGGGCAATGGAATGATGCCACTATCTATACCGGTGGAGAGATCGGGAGCTAAGTGCCTGACCCGTGATGTGCGTATTTCTGACCACGACAACTGGCGTAAGCTACACTGGCAGGCGATTGTTTCGGCGTACAACAATACACCGTTTTTTGAGTATTACAGAGACGATTTTGAACCGTTTTATACCCGAAAGATAGACTTCCTTTTCGATTTCAACCAACAACAACTGCAACTTTTACTGGAGCTGCTCGATATTGAAGCCGAAGTTGGTCTTACCTCTGTTTACCGGAAAGAGGCCGGGGAGACTGTGGCCGATTTTCGCGAAAAGATACACCCCAAAATTGATTTTTCCACCGATACTGAATTTGCTCCGAAACCTTATTATCAGGTTTTTCAGGCTCAGAATGGGTTTATTCCCAATCTGAGCATTATTGATTTGTTGTTTAATTGCGGACCCGAGTCGGTGCTTATTCTTCGTGATTCCCACAAACCGGTTATCTGATCTCTTTCAGTTCAATTGATACACTCTGACCCGCGGAGGCTTTGGCCGGCAAATCGACTGTCACAACCGTCTCTTTTTTGTCTGTCCGGCAATTGGCCTGCTGAGAGGTATATTTGCCGGAAATTGAGAATGAATATGTTTTCAGTTTCTGTGTAGGGTCAGAAAGCGTGATCCGGATTATTCCCTTCTTTTGTTGTTCAATCATCATCAGACCTCCGTTATCGGTGGTTACCTTACTGGTTTTTGTTTTCAGGCTTCCGGCTTTCCAGAATACAATCTGACAGATCGTACCCGCTTTATTGCTGACAGCCTGCATGTTGGTGTCGTTTACCATTGTTATTGCCAAAGGATTCTTTTGCAAACGTATAAGATCAGACTTTGATACCCCGGGCACAACCGTGTAGTTGTAACTATCGGACAGCGTTGCATTTTTGCCATGATTAAGCCATATCTTAAACACTTTGCCCGAGCGCAATTCCCGGGGTGCTGAATCGGTGATATCATTCCAATCGCCACTCTGAGTCTTAAGCGAAAGCATTACATCCGTTGGTTTCGGGAAGAGATAACCGATGCTGTCGTGCCACACAAAATTGACCTTACCTACATTCGCCGTAGTATCAGTAGAAGCAAAACTTCCCACGCCGGAGGTTTCAACAGCACAGTTCCCATTCTGCAGACACTGGTTGATGCCCGTTACAATCTCTTTGCCGCAATTTGTCTGTATCCCTGCACCCAGACAGACGAGGCTGTTTTCGAGATAAAACCACGATTTCCGCGCAGTAACATTGTTGCGGTTGAGATGAAATACAGAGATACCCCCTACCGGGCTGTGCAGTCCTCCAACAAAGGCGTTTTTGTTTTTGTAATTGTCCTTGGGCTGAGGTTTTATTACATCGAGTAACGGAGCTGTAACACCCGGTAGACGATTCCAGTCCCAAAATGGAATAATGTTTCGGTATTCGTCGCCCCTACGCATAAAAAGCGTACTTCCATCGGCTATAAAATGGCCTTTTTTGTTTTCGTTGTTGGTAAATTCGGTGCCGATAACCCGCGGTGAGCAGCTGCGAACACAGATAAAGTAATCGCCCCCCCGGTAAACCGAATAATCTGAGCGGTAGAAATGCTTATTCACAGCATATTCGGGTAAACTGCCCGGGAAAACATTTCTGGTAATAAAATCCTGATAAACAGATTTGTATTCCGGATCTGCCTTTTTCAACTGATCGATAGCCACACACAAACCCATTGTTTTACCGCGCTGAGCTTCCTTGAAAAGCTGACGGCCACAGGCATTGTGATCCATGTAGCCTTTCCAGGTCGTAAGCATTATGCCATTAATGGCATAATGCCGCAAAATCTCTATCTGTTTTTTGTTGAATGCGATTTCGGTGTTTTCAAACAAGTTGGCATAATAGGCCATGCTCGAGATGTAGGCCAGCCCGTAATTGCCAAACTGTGGTTGCGGCCCGTGCTGATGAAAGCTATAATCGGGCTGAATACCCTCTTCTGTAGTGACAAAAACCTCCGAAGCGATAGAATCGCGGGCTCTGACCGCCAGTTTTTCGTCGTTTTGCAGCAAAGCGCGAATGAGCACATTTCCGGCCTGCCAAACCTTATTTTGTCCTGTCTGTCTGAATCCGGCTTTCGACATAACCTCTATGGCACCTGCCAGCTCTTCGGGGGACAATTCGTCTTCCATATAGAGATAAACAAGACCTAAAACTTTGGGCACTCCAATTTGATTGAACCACCAGTTGACACAGACCGGTTTGAGTCTTGCCCAGGCATTGATACCACTGTGAATTTTGTCGGATAAGTCCTTACTCAGGTAAAACCGGGACTCTTTTTTCCGGTAGGCCTTGCACATATAAAGCAACTTTTCGCCGTGTTGCGCAGCAGACCAGTTTCCTTTTTTGCTGTCTTTGTAGTCAATATCAGGCCAGGTGCCATCGGCAGACATTGTGCTTATCATTTGTTCAATCTCCGCATCTTTCTGAAACGTTTTTCCGTACAGCTCTCGCAGAGTAAGGTCGTTTGTATTGCCTTTGTTCGATATTTCGGTAGCCTGTTGATGCAGTAGCTCCGTTTTATAAAACGGATTCAGATCCATCTCCCGTATCCTCAACTTGAGCGTAGGGATGAGATCACCGGCCAACAAGCCGTTACAAAGCAAGAGAGAAAATAAGAACAGGAACGATTTTTTGTTTTTCATGGAAATAAATATTGATTGCCACAAAAGTACAGCAAATAGAACTAGCAATAGTAAGCTATATTTTCAAAAAAGTAGAATTGAGGCTATTTTTGCTCGATGACAGACCTATTCTGCGATAAGTTCTGCCAGATAATGGTAATGATTGTCTTCGAAAATCTTCTCGCAGGAAAACCCATTTTGTTTTGCCAGCGCACTCAGAGTCGCAAAGTCGATATAAATCCAGCCAAAATCGACACCCTTCCAGGCCCCGAAGTCGATGCGGTAGCACATTTCGCCGTAGTAGTTTCCGTTCAGATTAATGAGTGCGCTACCATCTTCCTGTTCGTACATATAGAGGATGTCGGACGAATCGAGTATCAGCCTGCCTCCCGCATTGAGTAATGCGCGTGCCTGCTGAAAAAAGTGGACAAAGTTGTCCAGCGACTGTACAATGCCCACGCCGTTCATCAAAAAAAGCAGTGTGTCGAATTTCTCTCCGCTCAGCGAAAAGAAATCCTGCAAACGGGCATCCTTCACCCCGCGACGCTGCATAACATCTACCGCGCCCTCCGAAATATCGATGGCTACCACATCGCACCCCCGACCCTGCAAGGCCAGCGCATGACTGCCCGCACCGGCACCGGCATCGAGCACGCGCCCCTGACAGCCGTTCAATGCTATCTTTTCTATTTCAGGCATTTGTTCGAACGAGCGAAAAAAGGTGGCAACATCCCACTTTTCGGTCTCCGCCAAATCGCTGAAAACCGTAAAGCGGGCATTTCGCAGACCATTCTGATAGGCCTGCAACCCTTTGCCATAAGCATCTTTATCCAGTTTCTTCATGCTCTATTTTCGTTCAATTTCGCGCAGATTATCCATCTTCTTTTTCTCCAGAAAACCGTATATTCCCTCTAAGTGCTCGGTCACCTTTTTGTTGCCAAATTCATATACTTTAGTCACAAGTCCGTCCAGAAAATCGCGGTCGTGCGATACCACAATCAGTGTACCATCGAAATCTTTGAGCGCACTTTTCAGGATATCCTTTGTCTTCATATCGAGGTGGTTGGTCGGCTCATCGAGAATGAGCAGATTGACCGGCTCAAGCAGCAGTTTGATCATAGCCAGACGGGTACGTTCGCCACCCGAAAGCACCTTCACCTTTTTGGTCGAAGCCTCGCCGCCAAACATAAACGCACCCAGCAAATCTTTTATTTTATTGCGAATGTCGCCCACCGCCACATCGTCGATGGTCTGAAAAACAGTCAGATTTTCGTCCAGCAGCGAAGCCTGATTCTGGGCAAAATAGCCAATCATCACGTTGTGTCCGAGAGTCAGTTTTCCGTCGAAATCAATCTCTTTCATAATGGATTTCACGAGGGTAGATTTCCCTTCGCCGTTTCGGCCCACAAAAGCCACCTTTTCGCCACGCTCAATGGTGAAGTTTGCATTGGCATACACCACATGATCTCCGTATGTTTTGCCCAGTCCTTCGGCCACTACCGGATAGCTGCCCGAGCGGGGCGATGGCGGGAAACGCAGGCGCAAAGCCGAAGTATCCTCTTCGTCCACCTCTACCAGTTCGAGTTTTTCGAGCATTTTCACCCGCGACTGCACTTGCAGGGTTTTCGAGTAGGTGCCTTTGAATCGTTCGATAAACTCCACGTTTTCGGCAATCATTTTCTGTTGCTCTTCGTATGCTTTTTGTTGTTGAGCGCGACGGTCTTTGCGCAGCTCCAGATATTTCGAGTAGTTTACCTTGTAATCGTAAATGCGCCCCATGGTCACCTCGATGGTGCGGGTCGTTATGTTATCCACAAAAGCCCGGTCGTGTGAAATTACGACAACTGCCTTCGCACTGTTGATCAGAAAATCCTCCAGCCACTGAATCGAGTCGATGTCAAGGTGGTTGGTGGGCTCATCCAGCAGAATGACATCCGGTTGTTTGAGCAATATTTTGGCCAGTTCGATACGCATGCGCCATCCACCGCTGAAGTCGCCTGTGGGGCGGGTAAAATCGCACCTTTCGAATCCAAGTCCGAGCAGCGTTTTCTCCACCATCGCATCGTTGTTGGCCGTATCCACCGAGTAGAACTTTTCGCTCAGAGTAGATACACGTTCGATGAGTTCATAATAGCTATCCGAATCGTAGTCTGTACGCTCAGTAAGTTCCAGATTGCAACGTTCGAGCTCCTTTTCCATTTCCAGAATTTCAGAGAAAGCCTGCGACGTCTCTTCAAAAACAGTGCGGTTGTTTTCTGTCATCAGGTGCTGCGGAAGATAGGCGACCACAGTCTCTTTGGGAGCCGATATTTTGCCTTTCGAGGGTGTGCGTTCACCCGCCAGAATTTTGAGCAGGGTAGATTTGCCTGCACCATTTTTACCCATCAGGGCAATCCGGTCTTTTTCGTTTATCACAAAAGAAATATCCTGAAACAACGTTGTTCCGCCAAACTCTACCGTCAGTCCGTCTACTGAAATCATACCTCTGTTTTTAAATTTGGTGCAAAGATAGGCATTTTCGGGCAATAAAATCGAGGTGGAGTACAAGCGTACAAAATCAATTGTGTCGGGGCAGAGCAAAAGCCGGATAATTGAATTAGCACAAAAAAATATTTTTTTACAAACAATAGTTTAGTATATTTGCGGAGATAAATGTAAATTCGCAGTCAACAAAACTAATAATACGGTATTTCCCACAAACCTTTGTTTCCGGCAACACCATAACAGGACCTTACAACAAAATGAGTTTATCCATAAATCTGATTCCAATCATAGAAAATGGGTGGTACAGCTACAACCCGAAACGCTGCATCCGGAAAATCGAAGACCTGAGCGTAAATGTCTCGACCAATAAAGTCTTCAAAATCACCTTTAAAGACAAAACTTTTGTTTTTGCCAAGGTATCCAATTTCGGAAAATTCGAAAACTTCAAGGAAGATCACCAGATTATCAACGTATTGGCCAACAACCTGGAGCGACCCTACGACCACTTCCTCTCCAGCTCGCTGATGAAGGGAGACCAGCTCTACCTCTACCGCCACGAAGATGAGTTTATTGATGTCTGGATGGTTTTCTACCGGGCTGTGCGCATCAAGAATATCCTGCCCAAACGACTCGACGACGAACAGGTGCGTACGCTGGGCAAAGAGGTCGCCAAGTTTCATAAGATATG